>QWCI01000695.1_pt1 | contig 15287 bp, 15 predicted proteins | sample 1972541 | NCBI WGS metagenome assembly QWCI01 (sample SAMN09866712, study PRJNA288562) | Human oral metagenome isolate term3_saliva, whole genome shotgun sequencing... | isolation source: mouth | host: Homo sapiens | place: USA: California | reverse complement strand
AAATATAGGGGCAGCCAAAATAACATAATAAAATATTTTTAGCTGTCTTTTTTAAATCATTCTGCTTTGTGATATTTCCTTCAGAACTTCCCTTATCAAGCTTTCTCCTCCTCTTAAATATGGAATATTTGTCCTTTTTCCTGCTTCGATAATAATATCTGCCAAACAATTTGTTTCTATTACTTTTTCCATTGTATCCGCTCTTGACCCATTAAAATACAGTTTGTGAGCCTTGTCCCTATCCTTGCCGTAGTTTGCAAAGAAAGTGTGGTACATTGCTCTTCTCTTTATCTTTTTTCTTGAAAAGGCTTTTGGCCTGCTTGAAAGAGAGCTTGAGCATTCATGAGATACTAGAGCTTCTGTCCTTGACCCTATGTAGTCCTTTTCTGTATAGATTCTTCTTATCTTCTCATACTGGTTAAGCAGCATCTTCATTTGATCTTTTCTTCTCTGGCTTACATTTTCTTTTTCCTTAAAAGTTTTCAAGTTCTGTAAAATTATCTTTCTCAAGCCATATGCTTGTCAATGAGCTTGTTCCTGTCCTTGCAGAGCTTCTCAATTCCACGATGTATAGCAACCATCCTCATAAATGTTTTAAAAATTTCGTTGTCAATTTTCTTTTTAGCCATAACAAAAACCTCCAAATATTATATAGTTATTTTACCATATATTATTTAGAGGTTTTCACAAAAATTTTTACACACCCAAATTAATAAATTAATAGTTGACTCAATGTTTCAATCCTTGTTTTAATGGATTCACTTCTTTAACAGAACGATGAAGTAGATTTCGTTATCGAACCATCAGGGTTTCAATCCTTGTTTTAATGGATTCACTTCTTTAACTATCCCATACTTTCAAGAAAATCCTTTATTTATAGGTGCTACAGAGATTTTTTCAAACATTAAAATCGTATTTTTTTGATTAATTTTTATCATTTTTTGCTGTTTTTTTAGCATTTTCCGTAACTCCTAACCCTCATTTTTATTGACTTTGAGTAGATTTTCTTTCTCTTTTTTTATTTTTAATAGTGGTAGGAATTTTTACCACGAACTTATTTTACCATACTTTTTTATTTTTTCAAAATTTTTTTTGATTTTTTTGCAAAAAAAAGAGAAAATCTATTTTTGATAATTTTACTAAAAAATGATTTCCTCTATTTTATTTTTTAATATTATCTTCCACAAATTTTTTTGTAATAACAATCTCGACATTTTGTTCCGCCTTCTGCTTCTATCGGGTATCGCTCAGTTTCAATTATTTTTAATACTTCAGCAGCACTTTCTTTTACTTTTTCCAAATCTTTATTTGTACTTTCTATTTTCTTTAATGATAAACCATCTAAAAACAAAATATACCCTTTTTGAGATTTAATTTTATACTTTTCTTCAATTAATATTAAAAACATGGCTACTATATATTTGTATCTATTTTCTTCTCTTGCTGTATATTTAGCATTGTAGTAATAAACTGGAACTATTGTTTCGTCTTCTAAAAGAAGTATGTCGTCTAATTTCCCATAAAAATGATATTTTTCTGAAGATAATTCTTTGTTAAATTCTCTATTATACCACTTTCTTCTTCTTCCTTGTTAGAATCTTCCTTTTTTTCTCCAAACATTTTTAGCACATTTTCATAATATATTATTCTAGGACAAAAAATATAGTCCAAAACTTCAAATATTGATATTTTCTGAGATTTAATAACTTCCATTTTTATTCACCTCTTTTAAAAAAATAATACTGGCTTCTCATCTTTAACGATATCTTGTTCAAAAGATAATCCCAGCAATGTTGCCTTTTTGTAATCTGCTTCACAAACTGGGAAAATATATACTGAATCTTCTCGTAAATCAATTGCTTTTTTTGTTTCCACTATAATTTCATCAACTTCATCTTTTTCTATATTTCCTAGAAATACCGACTTCTGAACTCTGTATAATCCATGCTTCTGTGCTATTCTAATAATTTCTCTTCTATTTCTATCATCTGTTATATCGTATATTAACCAAGTCATCATTTTCAATCACCTTCTATAAATAATTCAAAAATAGTCCTCAAGTCCCCAAAATTTTAATTTTACTTTGATATCAAAAAATTTGCTAATTCGTGACATTCAAACTGTAACTTATCTAAACTCGAAATATTTCTGTTATTGTAACGCACCTTTTTTTCCAATCTGTTATAAAAACTCTCAACCAAAACTTTTTTTCCATCGCCTACCAACATAACGCTATTTCCTTCTCTTTTAAAAAAATATTTTTGAACTCTTTTTTGTGTAAAAAGTGAAAATACCGTTCTACTAGCCAAATGTCTGTAACTTTCTATTAAATCAAAAACAAGCGATTTTTTCCCATAATTATCTGTATGAATTATTCCAACATAAGGATCAAGTCCCGCAATTATACAAGCTTTTTCAACTTTACTGTACAGTATTCCAAAAGCATAGTTTAACATTGCATTAAATTCATCTTCTGCTGGATGCATACTTCTTTTTTCAAATTTAAACTCTTCTGGTATTAATTCCGACAATGTTTGGTAGTATATTTTTGCTGCATTTCCTTCATACCCCATCAAAGTTCCTCTTTTTTCACTAACATTTCCTTCTACTAATTTTATTTGATAAATATATCTTTTCATTTCTTTTATTTGTTTATCCAAAAATGCTTTTTTCGCTTCTCTTTTTATCTTCAAATCTTCCAAATGTTCTGCACAATTTTTAATTTTTTGTATCAATATCTGTTTTGCCAATTCAATTCCCTTTTGAGTCCCAAATATTTCCAACTGTTTTCTTCTAATATTAGCTGTTGAACCAAATTTACTTTGCCAAAATCTTCCATAAGGATTTCCAAAATCATCAACAATCACTATATCAATATTATTATCCACTGCCAATTTTATTACATCTGTTGTCAAAAATATTCCTTTAGATAGCACTAATGATTTTATCTTTTGTGGAGCTACTGCCACTTTCTTCTCACTCGTAGTTATTTCAAACAAATCATCTCTCTTTTTTACCACTGTTCCCAAATCTGTTATATATAGTTCCATAGTTTTTTATCCTTTCGTAAATAAATTTTTGATTTTAAATCCAGTTCCAAATTTGACTCAAACTCTTGATTCTTACCCCTTAAAAAACTTTTTTCAAGAGTCCAAGTTACATTTGGCATTAATTTTTACAATTACTTTACTATTCCGAAAATACTTTTTTTGCTATATTCCCTATCGTTAATGTCATTCCTGTGTCAAATACTCCACCTACTACTCCGCCTACTAATGGCATCATTTTTCCAAAATTCACTAAACCTTTTTGTCCAAACTTTGTTACTAATCTGAATCCAACTTGTTGATTTATCTTTACTAATACTTCTACTGGAATTTTTTTTATCACATTAATTACTACTTTTTCACCAATTTTTATTCCTACATTTTTTAATACTTTTGTTGCTGAACTCCCTGTTAAACATGCATAAGCTATTGTTCTTACTTGATCGCTGTAAATATCATAACCATTTATATATGCTATTGCTGCTATCATTCTTAACTGTATATAAATTGTACTCAATATATTTGTTGGTATTGCTACTGGTAATACTAATAATCCACCTAATCCTGTTATAAACCCATTTGTTCCGCACAATAATGTTTGATATCCTATTAAATCGTCAATTGCTTTCTTTTTACTACTACTTTTGTATAAATAATCTTCTGCTAATTCTTCAATTGATTTTTCTCCTGGTAATACACCTTGTAAAGCCTTATCATAACACACATCCAACAAATTCATCATTTCTCTTTCTAGCATAGCTAATACCTCCTAATATTTTTTATAAGATTATGATATCACTTTTTTTTAACTCATCTTTTTCTAAAATAACATACTTTTTTATTTTTCCACTCAAATCCCCTCAGTTTGAAGGGATTCAAGCAGAACAACTTTTCATTTCATTAAATTTTCTTTTTTATGCAGTTTCTAACATTTCGTTTCTTTCAAATAATCTCTTCACTTCTATAAATAAATTAGAAAGTTCATCAAGAAATCCTTCATCCATATCATTATAAACATCATCATTTGTAATCGGAAATTCATACCCATTTTTTAAAATTTTTCCTTTGTTACATTTAGTAAATATTCCTATTGATCTAAAATAAAAAACTATAAAATCATCATTTTCATTATTTCTGAATACTAACATTTGTTCACCGAATAACGATTCCTCACTAGTTTCCAAATCAATCATTGCAATATTAGTTTCAAATATACTTTCAACATAATCCAATACTCTAAAGAAATTTTTTTCCATCAATTTTATTTTAGATTTACCAAGACGAATTTTTGAATCTGTTTTTATTTCAGTATCTCCACAAGAGTAGTATCTTTTTCTCAAAACTAAATTTTTACTTAACATTACAATCACTCCTAAAATTAATTTTTTAAATTTTCTTAATTTCTCTTCTATATTGATATTTTACTACTATTATCTAACTTATTTTTCCCTTATTTTGACTTATTTTTTCTATCCCACCCACCCAAACCCTTAATTCATTTAAAACCAACTACCAAATAAACTTCCAATCGTATCACACACACTACTTACTGCCGAACTAACTGCTCCTACTACTCCACCAACAACTCCTCCAACTACTGAACCCACTGCTGAACCTATTGTTTCTCCAACTTCTCCAAATATACTACCTATCGCTCCACCAACATCTGATCCTGTATCACTACCTTCTGAAATCCCATCTGATGCACCTTCAACTACATTTGCAACTCCATTTACCACATTTGCCACACCTTCTGCTAACACTCCAACTGCTGCTCCTAAAATACTTTCTAAAATACCTTTTCTATAATCTTTCAAATCATCATTATCTTTCCACATTACTTCTTCTTGATTCAAATTTTGCACATAAACTACTCTTTTTTCTTCTGGTGTATTTTGTAATATGTAATATAATAATTTTGATAAGTTGTACGGTTTTTGTTGTAAATATCCTTCTTCTTTGTATCCTGCACTATAATATATTGGTTCTACTTCTATTCCTGTCGCTTCTTTAATTCTCTTCTTTACAGATTCTACTTTTCTATCTAAAAATTCTTCTAGCTCATCCTCAGGCCCATTTTCTTCTTCGTTCCAATATTTCCCCTTCATCGCTACATCCGCTTGATTAATTGCCACTAATATTCTATTTTCTTTATTTTTTCCTAAATTCGGTATAATCACATTATTTATTAACTCATACGATGTTCCTAAATCTCTACTACCACCATCTAAAATCACCAAAACTAAATCTATCAACAAATTCCCATTTTCATCTTTTTCATAAAGTTTATCAATCATTCTTTTACTGTGTCTGTTATCCGCTTCTTTTCCATCACCTAATCCTGGAGTATCCCATACTACTAAATTGTCTAACTCATATCTTTCAATATCCATTGTTTCAGGATCCACACTTGTTCCAACTTTAGCCACTTCTACACCAAATAACGCATTTATCGTACTACTTTTCCCACAACCTGTTGCACCTGTAACCATCAAATTAACTTTCTGTTTTTTCAATCTCAATAAATTACCTAATAATTTTTGTTTCACATTTTCATTTAACTTTTGTTTCATAATAATACTTTCAAATTCTTTCAATAAATCACGTTTCATAATCAATACCTTCTTTCTACTTTTTCTTTTTACATTGTAATTATAATCTATTTCTTTAACTTATTTTTTTAAGTAATTAACTTATTTCTAAAAAAAAGAAACTGCTCCAATAATTTGAAACAATTTCTTTTATTAGTTGTATTTTATCCACACTATTTCAAATGAGATTTTCTAACTTCTTCCTCTGCTTTTTTTCCACCTTTTAATGTTTCTTTATATGATAAATAGCCAGAAACTCTTCTTAATTTTTTTATTTCAATACTTCCGCAACAACTGCATTTTTCTTCAAATATTCCAGTAGTTTTACAACTTTCACAATAATCTAACGGGAAATTTATTCCTAAATAATTTATACCTTTGGAAATTCCAAATTTAACAACATCCATAATCGCTTCACTATTATTTAACACAGGCGTTGAAAATTCGATATAAGAAATTGAACCTCCGTTACAATATTCAACAAAATTTGATTCTAATTCTAATTTCTTAAATGCGTCTAATTCAAGATAAACTGGTATATGAAACGAATTTGTATAAAATTCCTTAGTTTCTTCATCTTCACAAAATCTCCCACTAATTCCTTCACCAGGAGTTGCCAAAACTGAAAAATTCAAACTATACTTTTTGGTCCATTTATCTGTCATTTTTCTCATAAATCTCAATATTTCTCTCGACAATTCTAAATTATTTTCTATCATATCTAAAGATATTTCTTCTTTTACTAAGTAACTTACACATTCAGCCAATCCAATAAATCCAATTGAAAGTGTACCATTTTTAAAAATTTTTTCCATATCATTATTGTTTATTGCCTCTTCAGAATTTTCATAAAAATTATTTTCTAAAATATATTTAAAGTTATTAATTTCTAATTTACATAAAGCTTCATATTTTTGAATTAAGATATCTTTTGATTCTTCACAGATTTTATTCAATTTTTTATAAAAATTATTTAAATTTGTACTTTCTCTTGCTATTTTTGGTAAATTTATTGAAATTGATGCAATGTTCCCTCTTTTTAATGCTCCTTTTTCTCCATTTACATTTTTTGCAACTAATGTTCTGCATCCCATTATTCCAACTTTTTTCTCATCAATATCTTTTACTAAAATGCTATCACAATTAAAATATGTTGGATTCATTCTTTTTCCTGTAACTCTTGTCGCTAATGAAAATAAATCATAATTCTTATCATCTAAATCAAAATTAATACCTTTTTTTACTTTAAAAATTATATTTGGAAAAACAAAAGGCAATCCATTTAATATTTCACCATATTCAAAAGCCTTTAAAAAACATCTAGTTACTTTTCTACCATTTTCACTAGTATCTAATCCTAAATTAAATGAAACATACGCCTTTTCATACCCATTTCTCAATGGTAAATTCAATTTTTGATACAATCTTCTAATTTTTGTTATTAATTTTTCTTCTGAAACTTCTTGTACAAATTCCGCCAAATCACTATCAATATTAATAAACCCTATTCCACCTGATTGATCATTTGTTAAATTTACAATTACTTGAAAAATATAGTCTAGTGCATCATCAATTTCCATTTCTTCTAAATTTTCTTTCAGTTGGTTTAATTTTTCTCTTAATTCAATCCCAATGCAATTATATGAAACCCCTGTATACTCTTTATCATGAATATGAATCCATCTTTCTTCATGCAATTGATTCTTAAATTCTTCATTTTTCAAAATTCTATATGCTGCATTTGTATTTGCATTCGCTTGATTAACTCTCATTTATAATCTCTCCTTTTTCCAATGAATAAAATTTTTGATTACTTGATCCATAAAACTTTTCTTGTATTCTCAATGTATCTATGTATTTTCCAACTTTTAAATACTTTAATTTTTCTAAAATGTTTTTTGGAACTTCCTCTAAATCATATGAAGTATAAAGTGCGATTTCAAAATTTTTCTTGTACATTTCATTAATAAATTCTTCTAAGGCTTCTTTTTGTATCATAGGCTCTCCACCTGAAATAGTAATTTTTTTTACTGGCAAGTTATACGCTAATATTTCTTCACATAAATCTCTTACTTCATACTCTTTTCCATATCGTATATCTTGTATTCTTTCATTGTGACAACCTTTACATTTTACATTACAACCTTGAAAAAATATTGTTGTTCTAATTCCAGGCCCATCTTCATATCTGTTTTTCTTAATTGATGCAATTTTTACTTTCATTTTATACCTCCGCTTACTATCTCTATTACATCAATAATTTTAACAAATATTTTTTCCCCTATTTTTCTCTAAAATAACTCATTTTTCTCTTTAGTATTTACTTATTATAATTTTTTAGTTATATGATTGGCAAAGAACCATCTTAAATTCTAATTTCAAGATGGTTCTTTCTGTTAATCTATCTGTATTTTAAATTTATCTTTAATCCATTTTCATAAATAATAAAATCTTCAACATCGTCTTTTTTAGGATATTTTTCTTCAATTTTTCTCCTGATTATTTGGTTTATCCCAAAAATAATATCTTTTAATTTAGTAACTTTTTGATCTTTTATTCCAAATTTATATTCTAAATCTTTTTTAGAAATCTCAAATTTATTTTTTTCAATATTCTTAAATAACTCTACTATCGGAACATTAATTATACTATCAGAATTATTAAAAAAGATATTTTTTACTTTAGTCTTTCTATCACTCTTCGTAACTATTTTACCATTTTGTATTTCAACTATATCCGATTTTTCTGAAATTTTAAAAGGAAAGTTTATCTCATCTTTATTATTTTTATCAAGTATTTCTTCTAATTTCATTTTTATTTCTATTTTTTTATTTAGTTTAATCCTATTTTCCACTTTTGAAATATCAAATTCTTGTCTTTTATCTCTTTTTCTTATAAAATATTCTTCTTTAAAATTAATTTTTAATATTTCCAATTTCCCTTCATCTTCAAAAGGTATATCTAGTATTCCGCCTTTATATTTAAGCAATCCTACATTTTTATCTGCTAAATCAGGTATTTCAAGCTCTTCTAATTCATATTCTTCAGTAAATTCTTCAAACAAGACATTTTTTATAAGTTTAATTTTTTCATCTTCACTTATATCAACCGAATCTCTTACTCCAATAATCTCTTGAATCATTTCTTCTTCATAATACTCTTCTAAAATACTTTTTAAATGATAATTCGAAATTTTTTCAAAAATAGCTTGTTTTAATAAAAGATACAAAAAATAGTCAACCATATCAATATTTTTCTCTAATCCTTGATCATTTTCATCTTCATCATCTCTATCTGAATTAAAATCTATATTTTTTAAACTCTCGTCACTTTCTCTTATTTTTTTTATTTCATCATCATCTAATTTTTTCCCTACTACTCCTATTTCTATTTTTTCATCTTTTTCTCTTTTTATCTCATTTTCTGTTATCCCAAAAATATTGTTACTAAATTTTAACCACTTTATATCTATGCAATCGCTTTCAACTCTATAAATTACTCTCGCCAGATACTTCACATATTCTCGCAATCTTGAAATATTTTCTGATAAAAACTTATATTTAAATATTTTTTTCAATGCTTCATTTAAATCGCTATAAAAATTTTCAATATCTTCGTTATACTCTAACATTTTAAAAAAATTAAATAGTTTTCCAATTTCTTCATAGAAAAATCTTAAGTCATCAATTCCTACTACTTCATATAAATCTGAAACAGCTTTACAATTTACTTTTAAAATATTTTCATTTATTTTTCTATATATTCTATTCGATTCTTCTAATGGCTCTTTCATCAAGTTTAATTTTGTAACCAGACTCATTCTAGGTCCTTGACCTTTTCCTTTTACAAATTCATTTTTATTATCATCAACAGGCTTATAATTAGGTAACATTGTTTCACGCCAGTTAATTGATTTAATTTGTTTTTCAACTGAGATTCTATAAAATACAATTCCTATTTCCTTAAAACCAAGTGTTGTATCTAAAACTGTATTATTTTTTGAAATTTTTCCATCTTGTATTAACTTCACTATTTCTTTATATAACATTTCTATACTGTTCTCAATTAAAATACCTTCTATTTCTATTTTATCTCTATATTTACTTGATTCTTTATATTCTAAAAATTTACTTTCAGTTTGATCGGTATACAATAAATAAAGTGTTTTTATATTTGGAAATATTCTTAGATCTTTTTCAAACGGTAATTCTTCAAGAATAGAGTTTTCACTGTAACTATGACTAAAAGCTGACACTATTTTTGTTATTTCGCTTGTATCTACTCCTTCTTCTTCAAGTAGTTTCTTTTCACTTAATAAATGATTCTTAAAATCTTCCTCAAAAATTTTCAAATTAAAATTATTTTCATCAATTTTCATTCCTGATTTATTATTTCTTTCATCATATCTATTAAAATAATAATCTACTAAAAAATTATCATCTATTTTTGAATACTCCTGAATATTTCTATTTTTTACAAATAATTTTCTTATTTCTCGTGCTAATTCTATTCTTGAAATTTTATTTTTTTCCATTTTTTAATTCCTCCTATGTATCATCATTCTAAACTATATAAAATACTAAATAATTTTTTATTTTATTTATTCTATTGCTTCATATTCTTTCTCATATTTTTCAATATCTTTTAAAGTTAATTTATTCATAATTTCAATTGCTTTTTCTAATGAATCTGAAAAATTAATTAGATTTAATCCCTCTCTAATATTAATATGTCCTGCATAATTTCTTACATTATTTAATTTATTTAGATAGTCAATTAATGTTTTTAATTTATTATCTACATATTTATTTTTCAACTTTTCTATTTTTTTATAAAAAGTTTCGCTTTTTTCTTTTGAATCAATTTTAAAAATTTTATATTTGTAAATATCTATTAAGAAAAATGACGCCAATGCATAATTTTTAGAATTTTTCTGATTTTTTACAAATTTCATTAATTCTTCATATGTTTCATTTTTTATTAATTTTACTTCTATAATTTCATATATTTTTTTATTTATTAGATCTAATTCTTTATTATTTATTTTTTCAAATTCTTTGGATATTTCTATAATCTTTTTATATTCATTATATGTATATGCTTCTGAAATTTTTCTCATAATTTTTAATAATTTTTCATCTATCATTTTAGTATTTTCTAAAAAATTTGTATACTTCGTATAATCTTTAAATTCTACTATTGATTTATACAAATTAATTATTTCTAAAATTGGTATTTTATAAATACTTCCATATTCAGAGTTTAATATTCTTTCTCCATAATAAATCGAACGAAGTACAATATTATCATTTAACAATTCAAACAATCTCAACGAAGTCAACAAATTAAACGGAATATTTCTAAATGAATGAGTAACATCCATATCTATTTCTATTATTTCTTGTTTTTTTATCTTTATTTCATTTCCTATCTTTTGATTTAATTCATTTATATTTCCAAAATTATCAACATGAACATATTTTATTTTCTCATTTGGTAACATTATATCCTTATTTTTAAAATATTCTGTTAAAAGATCCCATCTACCTGTTTCAAGACCAAAAATATAAATTTCATCATAATTTTCTATATAAGGTTCAAATGTATACTGTGTTTCAATAATTTCTTCTTGTCCTTCACTATCACTATTTATATATTTATATAATATTTTTTCATATCCTCTTCCAAATTCGCCTGTTCCTAAGTTCCAAATTAATATTTTTCTTTTTGATAAATTTTTGCAAGCATTATTATTTTCTATATATTTCCCAAATTTATTTAAAGGATGAACAATCTTATTTCTTTGATCCTTTAAACTCTTATATTTTTTATTATCACTTTCATATTTATTGACTATTTCTATTCCATAATTTTTCACATTATTATGATATTTTTCATTTTTCAATGTTTTTAATTCTTTAATTCTTTCTTTTAAAATTTTTTCATTCTCATTATTTACATTTATTTTTGCTAAATCTTTGTAAGTATCATTAATATTTTTAAAATTAAATTGTAATTTTATATACAATTCTTCTAATTTATTCAATAAATTATTATTTTGAATGATTTCTCTTAATTTATTTACACTTCCATATTTTGTAAAAGAACTAGCAGCATCTACAAAATCCAATTTTTCTAGCACATTTGTTATATCAATTATTTGAAAATAATCTAAATTTATATCATTTTGAGAATATAATACTTTTAATTTTAATTTGCTATAATATATTTTTAAAATATTAATAATTGAAATCAATGACAAAAATATTATTCTAAGTCCTCCTGTTATATCAACATAAACCTGATTTCTGCTTTGTTCATCTAAAATTTTTTTTATTTCTTCTATTTGAAAAACTAAATCTGAAACAATATTTTCGTTATCAAATTTATTTTTACTTTCTATAAAAAATATTTTACATTTATCTGGAAATCTTTCTTTAAAAACTTTTCTTATATATTCAACATCATTTTTTTGTTCTTCTAAAAAAACAACATCTTCTTTTTCAGAATAAAAATACTCGTTTAATAAATTATATAAATAATTCCAACTACTTTGATCTGTTCCAAAAACTATTATTTTATTAGGTTTTAATTCTTCTAAATATACTTTTGTCAAATACTCATATTTTTCCAAATCATATTTTTTATTTTCCCATCTGTATTCTTTTTTATTTTTTTTTGCTTTTTCTATATTTTTTTCAAGATTATTTGATAAAGACATTATTAAAATATTATTTTCCATTTTTTCCTTCTTTCTATAAATTTATCGAAAATTTATTTTTTATTACTACTCATACTCAATAAACTTCACATGTTTAAAATAACTAATCTTCTTCACATTCTCCCCATCTTTTATTTCTTCAACATTTCTTTCAGTATAACTATACACAGGAACTAATCTTTTTTCTATCGACCATTTAACAATATTATATGTATATCCCCAGTTTCCTTGAACCAACATCACATCATTTTCATTAAAATTTTCTTCAATGTATTTTTTTATTTTTTTCAGATTCTCTTTATAATTTTCCTTAATTGACACATTTGACCACATTTCTTGTAACTCACTAGACAAACTTACTATTTTTTTTACCTTAAAATTTTCTACCAATTCTTTTTCTTGATTTTCCGTCAACTGATGTGAAAATAATAAAAGTGCTTTTCTCTCCATAATATCATCTCCCTCATTTTTTCTACATTTCAAACTAAACTTTCAAACTTCTTTATTTTACAATAACTATTTAAAATCACAAAAATTCCTATAAACATAATTTTGAAATTTAATATTCATAAAATTCTACTTTAAGTAAAAAATTATCACTCACTTTCTCAACTCCATAAATTGCAACAATTCCTTTTTCTTTTGCCCAATTTACTAATTCAAAAGTTATCCCAACTTCTCCTTCTATCAATAAAATATCACCTGAATCAATATTTCTGTCTATTATATCTTTAAATCTTTTTATATTTTTTTCTTTGTTGCTATCATTTTCAAGATTTTTCCATTCTTTTGCAGTTTCACTGCTCAATTTACTTATTCTTTTTATCTTATATTTTTTTATTACTTCACTTTTTTCCTGCTCTCCAAATATTTCTTTAAATACTAAAATTTTTCTGTCTTCTTTATTTAAATTTATTTTAGGTGCCTGTTTTATTTGAGAACTTCCTTTATCATTTAAATTTACATTTTCAATAGCTTCTAAAAATGACTTTTTCGTTAATATATTTTGTAAATGTCTTATCTTCTTAATTATTTCTTTTGCTGTGATACTTCTAGTATTATTTTTAACTTCTAAAAACAATTTCATTAATTCAGACAACTGCTCTTTTTCTAATTCTTTTTCAAAATTTCCTTTTTTATTATCCAGCCAATTTTTTACAGTATTTTTATTTTCTCCTGACTTTTGTACTCCAAGTTCCTCAAACAAAAAATCATAAATTCCATTAGATGCAACTCTACCGATTTCTGCAAACTGACCATTTTCAGCTAATTTTTCTAAAAAAGTATATGTCTGTTGCATTTTTAAATCTTGTGATTCATAAATCTCACCTTTTTTATATTCAGTTTTAAATATTTCTCTTAATTTTTTTATATTTTCTGGAATTTTTGAAATAATTTCTTGCATTTCTGCTCTACTTTCCAATGTATGCGAAATATTATTTCTAATAATCCTAGAACTTTCAAAAATTTCACTTAATTTTATTCTATTACTTATTTCTTCTTCTGACAAATCTTTATATTTTATTTTATTTTCTTCAGTTATTCTATTTATCCATTCTCTTAATACTTCTTTACCTTTATTTATATCTTCAACTTCTAAAATTTTTCCTGTAAAAGTATAAATAGCTTCAATAATATTTACATAACTCATTGAATATCTTTTTTGATTATAGTGCCATTCTGCTAAATCTAATAATATCTCAAATGTCTCCTGTTTCTCACCAAAATTTTGTGCGAATCTTTCTAAAATATCTGGTAATAATAGTTTGGCAGGTCCATCCAATTTTTTTATTGTTTTTTCCATTTGATTAATTTTTCCGATATTTTCTTTTATATTCCCAATATAGTTCATATTCATTGAATTTGAAAATTCTTCCAATGTATTTTTCAACTTATTATCTTCAATCATATCTAAAAATTCATAAGTATTCCCATATTGCTTAAAAGCGTTCGCTCCTTTTATCCATTTCATTAAATCATAAAATGATTTCAAATTAATTATTGGAGCTACTTTTAAAGGATTCCCATTTAAATCTTTTTCTATTTCATCATCATCCATTTCTTCTAGCATTCCATATGTTATCATTTTTATTTTTATATTTTTATCAATAACTTCTGTAATATAGTTCATCACTAAAAATATCCACATTGCATTTGATCTGAAAGAATGGGTTATATCCAAATAAATTTCATCTTCTTTATTTAAAGAATTTACGATTTCTATAATTTTATTAAAGTTTTCAAATATTTCATTTTTATTCATTCCATATTTTGTCACTATTATTTGTACTTTTTTCTCTGTATTCTCAAATATAGAATTAAATTTTTCACTGTTTATATTTAAAACATCTGTATTTTTATTTGCATTTTTAGTAACATTTCTCAATTCATCTCTATATTTTTCATATTCTTCACTTTCAGTCGAAAATCCATTTTTCTTACAATAATGTGTATAAAGTTTATCCCACATCGACCCTGCTGTTCCAATATATATTGTTTTATCTATATCATAATGTTTTTCTAATACCGATGTTACAAAATATTCATCTCTATAAATTTTATATTCTCCTGTTTCTTCAATTTTTATTTTATAATCTGCTTTTCTGTAATCTCTTTCTTCACTATTACGATCTATCATCCCTTTTCCCAACCCTGCTATCAATATTTTAGCCATCTTTTTCTCCTTCTAATTATAATTTTTCTTTCTCTAAATTATTCTCAATAATATTATTTTACCGCATTTATTTTAAAAATCAATACAACAACTAATTTAGTCCAAGTTATTCCACTTTAAATTCCGAATGATTCTTCCTTCAAAATAGAACTACCATTTTCTCTAAAGATCTCCTCCTAAAATTACTAAACCTATTAAACACAACAACATATTTATCACCTTCCTTTCATTTTTATTCTATTTAATTAAATTCT
>QWCI01000573.1_pt1 | contig 15293 bp, 9 predicted proteins | sample 1972541 | NCBI WGS metagenome assembly QWCI01 (sample SAMN09866712, study PRJNA288562) | Human oral metagenome isolate term3_saliva, whole genome shotgun sequencing... | isolation source: mouth | host: Homo sapiens | place: USA: California | reverse complement strand
GGCAGCCGCCCGTGGAAGCAACTGAAGTACACCAACCCCATCAAATACTATTGGACGAAATGGACGAAGGGATTCGACAAGATCTAATCGCCCCGACTTCGGCAGCCGACGGCCCTGCGCCGCTGGTGTCTGTGATCATGCCGCTCTACAATGCGGAGGCCTATGTCGAAGCCGCCATTCGCTCGGTGCTGGCTTCCTCTTTTCGGTCATTGGAAGTGGTGGTGGTGGACGATGGTTCGACCGACGGATCGGCCAAGGTCGTGGAAACGTTGGCACGAGCCGATGGTCGCGTCCGTTTGCTCCGCCAAGCGAACGCGGGTCCCTGTCGCGCACGCAATGTCGCGGTGGCCGCCTCGCGGGGTCGCTACATTCTGCCGGTGGATGCCGACGACCTGCTCGGATCGTCCTTTATTGCAGACGCTGTCGCCGTGCTGGAACAACAACCGGAGGTGAAAGTCGTGCGCCCCACGATTGATTTCATCGGCAAACGCAGTGGTCGCTGGCACCTCCCCGATTTCTCGCTCCGACTCTTGGCACGCCGCAACCACATTGCGGCCTGCGCGCTCTACAGACGCGAAGACTTCGACCGCATCGGAGGTTATTGTGAGGAGATCAAAGCGCGAGAGGATTGGGACTTTTGGATTTCGATGCTCAAAGATGGAGGAAAGGTGGTGCGCCTGCCCGAGGTGGGCTACTACTACCGCGTGTTGGCGCAGTCTAAACGCTTCCGCGATCGGAAACTCGCCGCTCACGTCATTCGCACGCTCAATATTCGACACGCCCTCTTTTTCGAACAACAACTCGGAGGGCCTTTGCGCCGAATGCGCTCCTGGTCGCGCTGGATCAATGCGCTCACTCGTCCCCTGCGCTATCGCAAAGCCGTCACAGCCGAGGTGACGCCGGCGGTGAAACAATTTGTGGAGCAACTGCCTTGGCGCTTTGCAACGGAAGGCTGCGAGATTTTCAAAAATCGGAACGCCATTCGCCGATTCGAGGTGGGGGAAGACACGCTGGTTGTGAAGCAATTTTGCCTGCCCCACGCCTTCAATCGCTTTGTCTATCGGTGGTTTCGCTCCTCGAAAGCACAACGCTCCTTCGAATACGCCCGCTCGCTGCGCGCTCACGGCATCGGTTCGCCCGAACCCGTGGGCTATTACGAAACCGGCACCTGCTTCGGCCTGGGCTACTGCTACTATGTGTCGCGCTGCTCCACCTTGCCTTACGATTTCCGCCACTTGATCGGGGTGGAATCGGAAACGGAGGAGAAAGCCCTCCGCGCCATCGCCGAAACCACCGCGCGCCTCCACGAAGCGGGCTATTGGCACAAAGACTATTCGGGCGGCAACATTCTTTGGGGCGAAACGCCGGAGGGAATTGCCGTGGAACTGATCGACCTCAACCGCATGCGCCTCGGAACGGTCACGCTCGAACGAGGTTGCGCCAACTTCGACCGACTCGAAGCCACGGAGCGACAACAACGCATCATGGCCGAAGCCTATGCTGCGGCACGCGGTTTCGATGTCGAAACGGTTTTCCGCCTGATTGTGAAGGCAAGAAAGAAACTATTGTCCCGCTCGTAATGACCATCCGCTGCCGGCCGGTTCGGCAGCACCAATGACAGACAAAAATCCCCACGGAATAAGCCTACTCCCTCAACCTATGGGCATGCTACACAAGATTTTTCAAGCGCTGTGCGACCTCCCGCGCACATTTTCTCGCACCCCACACCCGAAAGTGGTGATGACGCTGCTCGTGAAGAACGAGGCAGAACTCCTGGAAACGAACCTCCGCTTCCATCATGCCATGGGAGTGGATGCTTTCGTCGTGACCGACAACGGATCGACCGATGCCACGTCCGACATCATTCGACGTTACGTGGAAAAAGGCTGGATCGTCGCGCATATCACCGAGACGGACACAGGCTACCACCAAAAGAAGTGGGTGGATCGCATGGTGCTCGCGGCCAAAGCACACGGCGCCGACTGGATCATCAATGCGGATGCCGACGAATTTTGGTTTCCGCCGACCGGAAATTTCAAGACATTGCTTGCCGAAACCTCGGCCAACGTGCTGCGCTGTCGTGTGGTGAACATGTTGCCGCGCGAAGACCGTCCGTTCACCGAGTGGGACGAAGTGGTACAGCCCGTCGACGAGCCCGCGCGCTACGGCCTCTCGCCCTTCAGCATCTACGGCCGCACCACATTTAAGGTGCTGCATCGCGCCGCCGGCTACCTGCAAATCTCCATGGGCAACCACAAAGTACTGATGCTGCCGCGAAACAGAGCAGATTCGGACATCGTGGTCTATCACTTCAACGTGCGCAGCCGCCAACAATTTGTGGAAAAAATGATCAATGGCGGCCGCGAATTGGAAAACAACCCCTCGAAACACGGCGGAAGGCACTGGCGCTACTTCTACGACCTGTATAAAGCGGGAAAACTCGAAGAAGAATATGACCGCGTGGTGGGAACTTTGGTGGCCGACACGCTGCGAGCCGAACATTACCTCCTCCCCGATTCCCGACTCAAGCACTTTTTCGCACAAATGCGTTGAGTGCGCTTCACTTCTCTCTTCCTGCCACTTATGAAGACCGACAAACGTCACGCCTTTCTCATCATCGCACACACCTCGCCCGAGGTGTTGGCGCTGTTGCTCCAATCTTTGGATCATCCGCGGGTGGCGCTTTTCGTGCATGTCGACCAACGGGCACCGGCCATAGCGAAGCAAGTGGACACCACGACAATGCGCTTCGCCACTTTGCAGCGCCTCGAACCGGCACAGGCCGTCCACTGGGGCGATCTCTCGCAGGTGGAAGTCGAATTGCGCCTCTTTGCCGCTGCCCGCGCCGTCGAACCCTTTGCCTACTATCATTTGTTGTCGGGCGAAGACTTTTTGCTGCGCCCCGTCGAGGAGCTGCTTGAGTTCTTCGACGCAAACGCCGGAAAAGAGTTCGTCGGATTTTGGAACTCCGCCGAGCATCAACGCGACGCCTACCGTAAAACGCAATTTCGTTACCTCTTCACAGCCTATTTGCGCCGACAACCGCACCCTCGACAGCACGCACTCACCACCCCGCTGCGCAAAGTCTGGCTCATCCTTCAGAAAGTCTTCCGCTATCGCCGATTTCCGAGTCGGAAGTTCCACAAAGGTTTCAACTGGTGCAGCATTACGACGGCTTTCTGCGAACACTTGCTGAGCGAGCGCCAACAACTGCTCCGCACCTACCGGCAAACGCTCTGTCCGGACGAAATTTACAAACAAAGTCTCCTTGCCGAATCGCCTTTCTTCGAACGGGTGTATGATGTCGACGACCCGGAAGCCGGAACGCGCCGACTCATTGATTGGCAACGCGGCAGTCCGCACATTTGGAAGGCCGATGAGGTTGAAACCCTCAGCCACTCGCCCCTGCTCTTTGTCCGTAAAGTCTCGCTCGACTGCGCCCGCCTGCTCTACCGACGCCTCCACGAACGTGCACGAGCCTAACTTCTTCTCCGTCTTCCCCTTTCTCTTTTTCCATGTCCCCATCTCCGATTGTTCACATCGCCCTTTGCGCTGACGCGAAATACCTTTCTTACTCTGCAGCGGCGGCGGCCTCTGCCCTCCTCGCTACAACCGACAGCAAAGTGTGCGTTCACCTGATTTCTGCCGACCTCCGCCCCGAAGCCATTGCACGCTATCGCGGTTTTGTGGAGCAGATGGGTGGTCTCTTCGCCTATCATCCACTCTCGGAAGCGCAAGCCAACGCCTTTCACGTCACTTCCGATCCCACGCGTCTGAGTTGCGCCGCCTACTATCGCATCTTCATCCCCGAATTGGTGGGAGCCGACATCGACCGCATCCTCTATATCGACGGCGATGTCTCCGTCACCCAAAGTTTGACGCAGCTCTACGCCATTCCGCTCGGCGACAAGGCCATTGCCGCCACAGCGGATCTCAACCGCGATGCCGACAAACGATGTGCCCGCCTGGGCTATCCGGCCGCCGACGGCTATTTCAATTCGGGCGTCTTGGTGTTCAATCTCAAAATCTGGCGAGAAGAGCATTTGGTGCAGCGCTGCGTCGAGCATTTCCGCGCACACCATCACCACATGGTCTACGACGATCAAGACCTACTCAATGCCGTGCTGCACGGGCGCGTACACTGGTTGCCCATTGTTTGGAACGCCCAAGATCTGTTCTACCGCACCAAGTGCAATAAGGTGTGCCGCCCATTGACCGAAGACGAGATTCGCCAACTGAAAAATCCCGTCATCGTACACTTCTGCGGCCCGCTCAAACCATGGCACTGGCGGTGCATGCACCCCTTTCGCCGCGAGTTTTTCAAAGCCCTGGCCAAAACCCCGTGGGGGAACCGCCCCCTTCGCCGAAAAGTGTCTTACGGCTCCAAGCACTATGTGAAATTGGCACTCACCTACCTTCGTCTCACCAAAAAACGCTACCAGAATTGGAACACGAAATAAACATCCACTCGCCGCAATTTCCCGACTTGCACCTCGCTTGTTGCACCGACGCCAATTATTTCACACACACCGTTGCCACCATCGCGTCGGTGCTCGAGAATCACCCGCACCGCATCGTGCATGTGCACCTCATCGCCGAGGGCGTCGCCGCGAAAGATTTGGCGCGGTTGCGCCTCTTTGTCGGCGGACACAACGGTTTGCTCTACGTCTACGCCCCGCCGGCCGACGCTTCGGTGCGCTTTCGTGTCCACTCCTCCCCCCGCCTCTCGGCAGCCGCCTACTATCGTTGTTTCCTCGCCGACTTGCTCCCCGAAGAGTTGGAACGCGTGCTCTATCTCGACGGCGACGTGATCGTACGCAAGCCTCTCGACGCGTTTTACGACCGAGCGTTGGATGATAGGTTCGTTGCGGCCGTGAAAGACTACGGACACATCACGGCAAAGGACTACGAAAGATTGCAACTCCCCGAAAGTCAGGGCTACTTTAATTCGGGCGTGCTACTCTTGAACTTGCCCCTGTGGAGAAACCACGAGGTGCTCGCCCAATGCACGGCCTACTTCGCCGCCCACCCCGAGCGCATCGTCTACGACGACCAAGATTTGCTCAACGTCGTGTTGAACGGAAAGGTGGATTTCGTCGACCCGACCTGGAATGCGCAAGACTTCTTCTATCGCAAACGCTTTGTGCGCGACGAAACACTCCCCGAATCGACCTACACCGCCCTGCTCAACGATCCCGCCGTCGTACACTTCACCCGCGTGCCGAAACCGTGGCACTGGAAGTGCACGCACCCCTATCGTAAGGACTATCTCCGCTACCTCAAGGCGACGCCTTGGAAAAAAGCCGACGAGGCCTTCACCCTCGGTTCGAAGGTGAAACACCAAATCAGAGTTTTCTTAACCCAATGCCATTTGGTCAAAGCGCAATTTAAGCGCAAAGGTTGATCAACCCCACGGCGCGAAACGCTTCATATTTTACGCATACAGCCCGAGACTTCAGTCTATCGAAGTCTCGGGCTGTAAGTTTATGTCTAATAGCCGGAAGTTGTCCCGTCCGGCTCTACTTGCGCGTCTTCCTGTCGCGCTCCCAAATCTCACGAGTGCGCTTCCATCGGTTGTGTGTCCAGAGCCACAGCTCCGGATTGCGGCGAATACTCTCTTCCAACGCACGCGCATAAGCGTCGGTCACGGGATAAAGCGAATCGCTCTGCTCATCGATGTGCAACTCGCGCACCTCGGCACGATAATAACCACGACGAGGGCGGGTGATGTCTACGTAGAAGTAGCGCGCCCCCACCGCACGACCGATCTTTTCGGCACCGGTGAAGAACGAAGTTTCGTGGTTCAAGAAGTTCGTCCAGTGGTGCATCGCCTCCAACTTGGGCGACTGGTCAGCAATGAAGCCCACCATCGCACGGCGACCTTCGCGCTTCCAACCGAGCACCGTGCGCAACGTCTCTTTCATCGCAATGCTCGTCGCACCGAAGCGCCCACGAACGTGGAGAAAGAGGCGATCCATCACACTGTTGTGGAGCGGATGATAGATTTGCCCGCACACCTCGTCGGCCTTCGTCCACAGCGGGATGCTCGACACCCACTCCCAGTTGCCGAAATGTCCCAAATAGAGGAAGCAAAACGGGGCGCCTTCCGCTTCCAACTGCAGATCCACCTCCGTGAGGTTGACCATCTCCATGCGACGACGCATTTCGTCGGGCGAAATCGACATCAGTTTCAGCGTTTCCACCACGTAGTCCGAAAACCAGCGATAGAAGTCGCGTTCGATCTGCCGAAGTCGCGCCGCGTCGTAGTCGGGAAAACTGTCGCGCAGTTGCTGTTTCACCAACGCACGGCGATAGCGTAGCACATAATAGATCAATGGAAAGAACACCACATCGGAGAAAATGTAGTGTACACGCAGTGGCATCCACGAACAGAGGAACCACAGCCATCGACTGATGCGAAAAAGAATATCCATTATTGAGCAAAGGTACAAAAAAACGCGGAGCCTACACAGCCCATCAACAAAAATCCCCGTCCGGTGAGGGACGGGGATGATCATTTCTGTTCGACCACGAGGGTCGGATGGGGTTTATTTAACGATGACCTTCTTACCGTTGATCACGTAGATACCTGCGGGGAGGGTCTTTTCGCCCTTCACGCGCACACCACCGAGGGTGTAGATGCCGTTGCCGGCAGCGGCGGGAGCGAAGCGGACAGCACCGATCGAAGTGATGATACCATTGGCGGGGATCATGAGATCGCCGGTTTCCGTCGTGGGTTGGAGCTTACCGAAGTAACCACTGTTGGCAGCCACCTTGTCGCCCTTTTCAGAGAGCAACACCTTCGTGCGATCAGAGTTGAGGACACCGTTCTGCACAGCGAGCTCAGTCGTTTCGAATACGCCCATCAGGCCATCGGCCGAAGCGGCGGGAGTGAAGGTAGCGTTCAGCGACTTGTAGTCAGTGGCAACGGGCATCACGTTGATGAAGTTGTCGGTGTTGTCGTTAGCGGGCTTGTACACCACAGCCTGACCGGCCTTGATTTCACCGGAAGCCTTCTTGAGGACGATGTCGCCGGTAGTCGCGTTCTGACCGACTACGTGGTAGAAGCCGTCGTTGGCTTGCACCTTAATAGCGAAGGGAAGCGTCACGATTTGGAAGCCCGTCTTGCTTTGGAGTTCGTAAACCACACCGTCAGCAATCACGTCGTTGAGTTCGTTTTCGTCCACTGCCTTGAACGAGAAGGCCGAGTTGTCGGCACCCTTGGCAGCGTTCCAAGTCACGATGTAGGGGCTCATCGAGTTCGCATCGGGTTGAGCGTTGACGTAGCGGTTGGTCGTCTTGCCGTTACCTACGATGAGGTTGAATGCACCGGCATAGTTGGCATATTCGATACCGATAGTGGTCGGCGTTTCACTCTGGCGCATGGCAGCACCGTTCTTCGTGGTGTCGCGATCGAGATAGAGACCCGTGTAGAGGTTCTTGAAGGTGTAGCCGTCCTTCACTTTCTCCACCTTCCAGTAATATTCGAGGTGAGACTTGCGGTTGGCGGTTTCCTTGTAAGCAGCTTCTGCACCTACCACCTTGGGATCAACCGGTTCGGAACCTTCGAAGTGGATGGTCCAATAGCTGTCACGCGAAGAGCCCTTGGCAGCAATCACCTTGCCGTTGTTGCTCTTGTTGGACGATTCGCTCTGGATCATGTAGATGCCATCGGCAGGCTGGAGGAGCGAGTTGCTCATTTCCGTGAGCGCGGCTTTGAGCTGAGCCACCATGTCGTTAATTTCAGTGACATTGGGTTGGCGAGTAGCCTGAATGCCGGTGAGCTTCGTCTTCACGGCTTCAACAGCAGCCGAGAGCGTTGCCTTAGCGCCGGGCTTGTAGTAGCCGAGACGACCGGCGAATTCGCCCGTTGCCTCTTCGGCAGTCTTCACGATTTCCTGTGCCTGATCGATGAGTTCGGTTACACGGGCAGGATCGGGATAGTTGGCACGGAACTTGTCGAACACTTTCTGCAAAGCCTCGATCGTGGCATCCGTTGCCTTTTCGTCTTTGAGTTCAGCACGAGCGGCCGTGATGGCGTCTTTCAATGCCGTCACGTCTGCTTCGGGAACAGAAGCGATGGGAGAAGCCACCTTGTCGAAGGCGCCTTTGTAGACGCGGAATTCAGAACCGTAGAAGAACTTGTTGCCGGCTGCCATGGCGTTGTTACCGCCGTTGGTCAGCACTTCCATACGGTAGTACTTGTAAGCCTTGGGCGCCTTGAAGTGAGCTGTACCGACGGCGTTGTTGATCTTCGTTGCGTCGTCGAGCTGGAGCGCATAAGGATAGGTGAAGGTGCTGATGGTCAGCGAATCCCAACCGTCTTTCTTCCAAGCGTCGTAGTTGATCACTTCCGCACCGTCGGCGTTGGTCGAGGTCGTCTTGGTCACTTCGAGCTTCGAAGCATCGTTCGTTCCCCAGAAAGCAACGCGAACGGGAGCACCGTTGGCGAGGGCAGATTTGCCGTTGAGACGCTTCACCCACTTGAGGAGGAGTTCGTCTTGTGCATTGTCAAGCGAGAACTGGAGGTAGTGGTTCTTCAACCAAGCGTCGTTACCCCCGTGCCACGAAGTGTGGAAGTAGGTGTTGGTTTGGTTGTCGAGCAGCACAGCGAGTTCGTGTTCGGCACCCGTACCTTCTTGGGGGTCGGCCATCGGGCAAGCGAGCTTGTCGGCGCTCTGTACGAGACCATCCACAGCTTCCACCTTGCCGGAGGTAGCGGCTTCGATCTTGTTGCCGGCATCGTCCACGGCCATGTAGCGATAACCCTGATCGAGACCCGACTGCGCCTGGTTGACGAGGCGCTGGAGCTTGGCGTTGCGGCGGGGTTGCTCCATGAGTTGGCGCAACTGAGCGATTTCAGATTCGCTGATGGTGCGCACGTGCCAAGAAGAACCGTCGGACGTCCAGTCCCAAGGCACGACGTTGGTCAGCGCGCGTTCGGTGTGAATACCGGAGAATTCAGCCGAAGACTTGGGCAGGTCGGGCGAATAGAAGCAGAAGTAGCCGGGGATCTTGGGGTTCGCCTGAATGTTGTAGGTGTTCACGGGAGCTTCCGTTACAGAAATCGCATTGTAGAGGGCAGCAGCCGTACCGATGTAGTTGCCGGTTTCGAAGTTGCGGAAATAGAACTGACCTTCCTTCTTGGCGGCTACCACTTCCCACACCATTTTGCAGGTATTGTAAGAGAGGGGGTCGCTTTCGTTGTAGTCCACACCGTCGTTCTTGCGAAGCGTCCAACGGAGCGTGCGATCGCCGGGATCCACGGCCGAGCGGTCGTAGAGGGCACCACCGTCGTAGTCGCTGCCATTTTCAGCACGCCAGCTGGTCACGATGTAGTAACCGGGAACGAGGGGGTTGGGCGAAGCCACGAAATCTTGGTAGGCGGGAAGGAGCGCTTCGGCCACCGCTTCGATTTCTGTATCCGTACCCGTGGCTGTGCCGTCGGCATAAGCCTTGGCCTTGTTCCAAAGTTCTACGAGCTTGTCGTGCTTCTCTTTGGAATATTGTGCAACACCGCTACCCACTTGGTAACTCTTGATCTTCTCTTCGAGGGTCTGTCCGCCGGTCACTTCCTGCATCACGCCCTTGAGGGCATCGATGGCGCTCTGTTTCGAGGCGGGATAAGCGAGCCAGACGTTGCGGCTGTAGTCGGTGCCGAGCGCCACGTTAGAGGCGGTGTTGTCGCCGGGATAGTTGAGCAGCGCGGTGAAGGGGCTGGTGGGATCGTCGGCCTTGTTGGCTTCCACCGAAGTGATGGTCAAACCGTTGCTCAGATTCAGATAAGAGGCGGCGGCCAAATTGAGGTTCGAGAAGTCGTTGTTGTCCTTCGCCTCGTTGATGAAGGCGTCCATGCCCTTGTATTGGGTGGGGGCGGCGCCATCGGGGTTCGCGTGACTGTAGGTGTACTCGGGATCACGATTCTCAGCCGTGTGCACCGTCACTTTCCATGCGCGTTCCACCGAGGGGGTGTAGAGCTGGGCATTGCCGGGCTGCGCAAGGTAGTCGCCGTTTTGGCGCTTGATGTAATAGACCTTGGCACCGTTCTTGGCCGTTTCGCCGGGCACTTCCTCGAAGTAGTAAACGAAATCGGACGTGAGGCTCGAAGTGCTCTTGAAGCGGTCGCCCCAAAGGAACCATGCCGCACCGGCAGCCTCAGAGCGGCCTGTCTGCAAGAAATAGGGCTGACCGGCCTGTACATTGTCGGGCGCTGTCGCACCGGCAGAGGCGTCGTACGTCCAGTAGCGGCCATCGGCCCACATTGTACCTGCGCCCAGCAAGAACGATGTGCCGATCACCATTAGAGATTTGTAAACGTTTCTCATGCTTATGGAAATTAGAATTGATATTTTAGTCACTAATTTGCGCACTGCACTTGGCAGTTGAGATTTGATACTGCAAATATAATTACTTTCTCGAATTGAACAAACGCTTTGCCGAGAAAAGTGCATTTTGAAACACACGCTTTTCAAAACACGAGGGAGAAAAAAAATCTCGACAACGGTGCAGACGTCAGAAAAGTGGTCGATTTTCAGAGAAAAGGAGTGGATTTTCGCGTCAAAACGGTGATGTTTGTCACGATCGTGGGGAAGAAAAAAAATAAAGGGGAACGGGGGCACTTTCGCACTCGTCGGCTGCTCGCTCGTCTTTCGCCCTCCCCTCACGCGCCTACGCGTACGCGCTCCACAGCGATTTTCGATTTTTGCCTTCACTCCTTCACCCTACCCTTTCAAACCACTCATTAACAACAAAATAAGGGTGAACATTGCGCACCGAAAAGCCTTCACCTGCCTTTTCACCGCAGGTTGACCTCCGTTCTCCACCACTTTTGGGCATTATCGCCCCATTTTGCTGAAACAGCGGACTTTATGCTTTCTCCGCACCCTGCAGAATGTTAACAACCGCTCATATCTCATTGAATCACAAGCAGTTGCAAGACCAACCTTCACCACCTTCACCTTGCCTTCACCGTTTTTTCGTCCGTAACCAGCTGAAATTGAAGAAGTTGCAAGAGAGGTGAAGGAGTGAAGGCAAAAAACAGAAAACACTGGACGCGCGGGCGCGCGCTCGCGCGCGAAGGTGTACAAAACGCCATGGGCGGTGGCTTTTGGAGCATGCCTGTGGCGTGCGCGATGCGCGGCGGACGGAAAAGGGGTTCTGCTCCGTCCCAAAACTTCTCTCTTCTTGCCGCAATTTCCCTTCCTCGCTGCGCACGGTGCGTCGCGTCGCTGCAGATACACAGGAACATGAGCAAGGGAGGCAAAGGAGGCAGCGCCTACCGGTCTCCGGCCAACGGACAAAAAAACGATGCTCCCCAAAAGGGGAACATCGTCTTTTGTCGTGGTTTTCCTAACGAGAGGAAAAGTGGGTGAGGCTTACCAAGGTGAGAGGACGTCACCTTCGTCTGCCGAGGGTTCATCACCCCAAATGGGGTTGACGAATTTCTCAGACATACCGCCACCAGAAAAACCAGGAACAGCCGGTTCGTTGCTACCAGGCAACTCTAGCTCAAAGCTCTCATTGAGCAGGCATTCTTGCATTTCCAGTTTGACCGTGGTGAGGCTGGGTTTGATATACTGCAATTTCATAATGTGTTCAGTTTATTTTGCGATGAATTTCTTTCCGTTGGTCACGTATACGCCACCCTTGGTGGTGTGCTGTACACGACGACCGCTCAAATCGTAGATGGGAGCGTCTTCTGCCTCGGTGGCAACGCTAACGACGCCGGTGAGACCGCGGTCGAGCAATTCGCGCACTTGGCTTTCGGAAGCCGTGAAGTAGGCCTTGAAGGCGGGAACCGCACCGTTGACTTTCACCAATCCGGTACCGTTTTTCTTGAGCATGAACGCGGTGCCTTCGAGGGTTGTAGGCATGGCGCCACCCTTGAGGATGTTGTCCTGCAATGCAGGGGTCTGACCTTTGGGTACAACGGTGAGGTTGACATCAGAAGAGGGGGTTCCGAAGAGGAAGACAGCGGTATTCTTGGGAACGTTGGTCGTGATCTTGGTGAGTCGAGCCTTGTTGTTCACGATCTTAACGCTGTAGGCCGTCACGCCTTCGGGAACGGAGTATTCTACGGGAGACCAGAAGCTGGCGGTACCGCCATCGCCGATATGAACGGGCAAAGTTTCGGCTACACGCTCCAAACGAAGGCCGGCAAAGGGACTAAACTGGCTATAGGCCAAAACATAGTCCAAATTGGCATCGGAAGCGAGGAAACGATTCTCCGATTCGAAGGCATAAGCGCCGCCACGTGCAGTAAGCTTGAACTCTGCACCCTTTTCAGCAGACTGCAGCACAGTGGGATAGTTCAAGGCATCGCGTTGTGCCCATGCCACTTGGCCGCCGGTGGAAACGGACACCAAAGTAACCTTGCCTCCCTCTTCCTTATAGTAGAAGACTGCATCGCTACCCTTTTGTGCCTTGGTGGTCAAATGGCCACCCAAAGAGCCGTACGTTTCAAATCCTTTATCTGCATCGGCATGCAAGGTAGAGGTGAAGTACTTCACATTTTTATCACGAGTTGCCGCAATATAGAGAAGATCGCCATTTTTCGGACGATTGAGGGAGAGCATCTCCAAAAAGTATTTCGCATATTGGAAAGCCTCCTTCTTATCTTGAATTTTCGCCGACGGGTCTTGTGCGCTCTTCAACAGTTCGAGCACTCCATTTTCTCCGTTAATTCCTTCGTAAGCTTGTTTCGGATACAAACCTAACCCGTCACCGAACTTATCTTCAGAATACTGCGTTTTCACTTCGTCCTCGAGCTTCTTAGCGGCTTCTGCCAAGATGCCATCTTCAGTTGTGAAAAGGATCTGAGAGCCACTGTTACGACCATTCCAAGCTACAGCATTATTCCAAGTAGAAAGGAAGCCATCACGGAAGTTAAGATAAAGATTAGAGCTGCGATTTTCTATCACATAAACGCGGCCGCCAAAGCTTTTAACAGAGAAGTTGCTTTCGAAAGTAGTGCGATAACGATTGTTATCATCTTTCTCGGCGGGGTTAGTCCCAATAGGAGTACCGGACTTCACATTGTAGATTTTGAAGTTATCGGGCTGACCTACGAGCTGGAAGAGATACTCTTCTTGCCCAAATTGAAGTTTATCGTCAGCACTGAACTGTTCTCCATCTTTATGCACATATTTATCACGAATCGTCATGAAGTACGAATCGTTAGCCTTACTGTAACTGCTGAAGAACTTGAGTTGTTGTGTCACAATCTCGAAACACCATGCAGAACCATCATCTTGGGCAGAGTAATGTCCGATTATTCCGTTTCCACCATTAACACCTCCGTAAACATTCCAACTTTGACTATTCTGGTTGTTTGCGTCAACAGAGCCGGGCAGAATATCGAACTTGTTTCCACGGCCGCCTTTACCCATATTAGGGACAACATGCCAATCAGTATTGGCTTCGGTTTTACTAACGACAAATTTAGTTTTGTTCTCCCCTTCGCGGTCGTCTTTGTACGCTACGAACTTCTGGTTGTTAACGCAGTAGAGTTTGAAGACATTCTCCTTATCTGTCTTAACCAAACGGAACTTCGTCTCATTTTTACGCGAGATGCCAACATTATTTTCTTTTGCATGGGCATACCATCCCTGATCACGACCCAAGGCAATCGAGAAATCATGAGTTCCGTCATTCTCAGACGCAACTGCAACTTCACCAATCTGCTTAGCGAAGCCGAGTACTCCATACGTCGTCTGCGCAAGGCCAAAGCCGGGCACAGCGAAGAGAAGTGCGAGTAACTTTTTGTTCATATGTAAGTTTTTAAGTATTGTAGACATGATAGAGGACAGATGTAAACAAACCTCTCCTCGTTTGCAAATATACAAGGAGTTTTGGCGCCGACCAAAAAAGTGGGGCGTTTTTTTACTCAAAAGTAAAATAAATGCACATCAAGCCCAAAAATCGTCGATAAATATGGGGGCCTCACCACGCATTGCTCCATGAACAAAAAGCCCCCGCCACCAAAAGGTGACGGGGATTTAGGAAGAGATGATGCTGCGTTAAGCAGCGCGAATTAGGCTCTTTCGCGTTCGTCGGGTTCGCCGCTGTAGTCGTCTTTGTCGCCGACCACGATGCGGTTGAACTCACGCAAACCGGTACCTGCGGGGATGAGGTGACCGCAGATGACGTTTTCTTTCATACCTTCGAGGTAGTCGGTCTTTCCGGAGATGGCGGCTTCGTTGAGCACCTTGGTGGTTTCTTGGAAGGACGCTGCGGACATGAACGACTTGGTCTGCAAGGCGGCGCGGGTGATACCCTGAAGGATCTGCGTGGAGGTGGCGGGCACGGCGTCGCGCACGACAACGGGACGAAGGTCGCGGCGCTTGAGCTGCGAGATTTCGTCGCGGAGCTTGCGGGCGGTGACGATCATACCCTTCTTCATGGTTTCGCTGTCGCCGGCGTCGACCACGACTTTCTTGCCCCAGATGCGATCGTTCTCTTCGGCAAAATCGTTTTTGTCGACGATTTGCTGCTCGAGGAAACGGGTGTCGCCGGGCTCGTTGATCTGCACCTTGCGCATCATCTGACGAACGATGACTTCGAAGTGCTTGTCGTTGATCTTCACACCTTGGAGGCGATAGACGTCTTGCACCTCGTTGACGATGTATTCCTGCACGGCGGTGGGACCTTGGATGGCGAGGATGTCGCCGGGGGTGGTGCTACCGTCGGAGAGGGGAGTACCGGCGCGCACGAAGTCGTTTTCTTGTACGAGGATTTGCTTGGAGAGGGGGACAAGGTATTTCTTGACCTCGCCGAGCTTGGAGGTAACGACGACTTCGCGGTTGCCGCGCTTGATGGCGCCCATGGAAATCTCACCGTCGATTTCGGAAACGACTGCGGGATTGGAGGGGTTGCGGGCTTCGAAGAGTTCGGTGACACGGGGCAGACCACCGGTGATGTCGCCGGCAGAACCGACTACGCGGGGGATCTTGACGATGATGTCGCCGGCCTTGAGCACCTGCTGATCTTCGACCACGAGGTGACCGTTGATGGGGAAGTTGTAGGTGCGGAGGGTGTCGCCGTTTTCGTTGACGATGTGTGCACTGGGCACTACGCCACGTTCCTTGGACTCGATGATGATGCGCTCACGCAGACCGGTGGCTTCGTCTTCTTCGACACGGTAGGTGCTACCTTCCTTGACGTCTTCGAAGACAATGCGACCGCCGACTTCCGTAACGATGACGGCATTGAAGGGGTCCCACTTGGCCACGAGGGTGCCCTTGGTGAGGCTCTCGCCTTCGCTGACGAAGAGTTGCGAGCCGTAGGGGACGTTT
>QWCI01000569.1_pt1 | contig 15346 bp, 10 predicted proteins | sample 1972541 | NCBI WGS metagenome assembly QWCI01 (sample SAMN09866712, study PRJNA288562) | Human oral metagenome isolate term3_saliva, whole genome shotgun sequencing... | isolation source: mouth | host: Homo sapiens | place: USA: California | reverse complement strand
GGCGCAGGTACCTCTTGACGGCGATGCACTGCGATCCATGCCTTCAGCGACCCTAGCGGATTCTCCGTAGCATCCTGCGGGGTTGAAGGGTCCAGAGCCATCAGCGGATTTATGATGCCAAACCCGTACACCGGGTCACGCCCGGCAGCACCGGTGTCGTCGGCACTTTCAGTAATACGCTGAATAATCTGAGCCGCGCTCAGATTGGGGTACTTAGACTTAATCAACGCAGCAAGGCCAGAAACCAACGGAGCGGACGCCGAAGACCCCGACCATATCATGTACTTATTCCCCGGTGCGGCAGCAATCATATCGTTGCTCGGTGCCGTCACGCCAATAGAAATGCCCTGAGTCGAAGAGCCTTTGGAAGCCTCACGCTGACGGTCCACGCCGCCAACTGTCAGAACCCCCGGAATAGTCGCCGGGGCACCCACCTGGGTAATACCGCTGCCACGGTTACCGGCGGATGCTACGACGACCACGCCCTTCTCTTCGGCGTAGGCAAAAGCATCGTCCCAGCTCTTGGGCCAGGTTGTCTTATTCGAGCCGATAGAAAGATTGATTACCTGCGCGCCATGATCTACCGCATAACGCACGGCGGCGGGAATCTGCTCATCAATACTTTTCTCAGCATTTGAGACCATGTTAAGGGAGATAGGCAGAATCTTGGCATCCGGCGCCACGCCGATAACGCCCGCAGGTTTACCAGGCTGACCGGCAATCTTAGGAATACCGGAAACATTATGACCGTGACCGGCAATCAGGGATGCAACTTCGGTGCCGTGCATGGGTTCTACACCCAGCCCCTGCCAACCGTTAGGAGAGCCCTCGCCAGAAGCGTCATAACCCTCCAGCACGTTATCTACAAGATCTGGGTGGGTACCGTCGACGCCGGTGTCAATGACGGCAACCGTCACGCCCGATCCCGTCGATTGTTTCCACGCATCCACAATCCTGTAGTCGGTAAGCCAATATTCGTGCTGACGAACGTCGTCCTTACCTAGAACGGCGGCTTCAGCGGGAGTGAGCGTTATAGGGGTTGGTGAGGCCGTCGGAGCGGCAGATGCAGGAGCTCCGGACAGGGCTAAACCGGTCGCGAGCGCCCCGCATCCGAGAAGCGCTACGACCCGACGTATACTTGTGCGCGTCATCATGACGATGTGGTTGGAACGCGTCATACCTGTGTACCTACCGTCGTTGGGTGTTAGTTATACATGCTTAACGTACCTGGGATAGCGCTATGCCGTCCAGAATGTCATGTTCGCTCACCGTCACAGAATCGATGTTTCCTTCGGTGATCTCACACAGACGAGTCATGATACGGGCGTAAATGGTAGCCCCGGCGCCAATAACATCAACCCGACCGGGGTGCATATACCCCAGCGCGGCGCGCTCCTCGCGGGTCATAGAGCGCAGCATCTCTGCCGTTTTCTGCACCGTATCTACAGAGATGGAAGAACCGTTAATAGCCTCGGAATCATAGGTCTTTAGCCCCAATGCCGCGGCGGCGATCGTGGTTGCAGTACCGGCAACGGCAACGGCCCGGGTAGCCTTTTCGAGAGGAACGCTCTGCAATACGGTGTCGATTGCCGCATCGGTGTCAGCTTCAACACGTTGAATCTGATCTGGGGTTGCAGGGGCAGATGCCATATGCCGTTCAGTCAAGCGCACACATCCGATATTTACGCTTCTTGCCGCCTGCACACCTTCTTCGGTCCCAAGCACGAATTCGGTAGACCCGCCGCCCAGGTCAAAAACTACGGTCTTAGACGCATCAGCACCGACCGCCAGTACAGCGCCCGCAAACGACAGTTCCGCCTCTTCGTCGCCAGTAATCACCTCGGGCTCAATACCCAGAATGTCACGAATACCATCCATAAAAACCTGACGGTTTCCGGCATCGCGGGTGGCACTCGTCGCCACGAAACGAAGCTTCTTGACCTTGTGTTTACGCAAAAGTTTTGCGTATTCCCGCGTTGCGTCAAAAGTGCGGTCCAAGGCCTCTTGAGCAAGCCATCCAGTGGCATCAACCCCCTGCCCCAGGCGGACGATACGCATCTGCCGCACCACGTCGTTGAGACGGGTTACTGTGCGACCGTTAACGGTTTCGGTGCTGGCGTCAGCGATCAGAAGACGGATAGAGTTGGTACCGCAGTCAATTGCGCCAACACGCATAATGGGCTCCAATCCACGCAAGGCGTGAGGTTCTAAAGTTATCTAGCCTGCCGCAGATTAATGCGTCGAGCTACTTACATATTAGGTGCCCGTACCGGTTACAGTGAACGGCACGGGCAAAGTTCTTAAAAATGGCTGAAATTAGGCATCCCGCCATGATGGTTCACATGCGCAAACCTGCGGGGTCCACCAATCGGCGATCTCATCCAGACCCCAGTCCCCCATAGGGTTAATGCCGCGGCCCACCGCCAGGGTGTGACCAATCACGGCATGCAGGCATTTGACGCGCGTGGGCATCCCGCCCGCCGAAATATTCTCAATTTCGGGCACCTCATCGGTTCCGCTGATCAGACGTATGCGCTCACGCTCGGCTAGGTAGTTTTCGTGTGCTAGGGTGTATCGGTTCGCAAGTTCGGTATCGGCCGCGAGCGCATCGGTCATCTCGTACATGAGCCCCCCCGCTTCCAGGCGGGATGCGGCCGCAGTAATCGCCGGATGCGCCAGGTAAAACACGGTTGGGAACGGGTTCCCGTTTGATAGCCTCGGTGCTGTAGCGGCAACGAGCGGGTTACCGCATACACAGCGTGCGGGAATCTCAATAACATCCCGCACAGTACGGCCCAACTGTGCTGAGAGCACTCGGATATCTTGGTCGGTGGGCGTCAAGGTTTCTACGGTAACGCCGAAACCCTGCGGGGTGCGGTTTTTGAGGTCTTCTACAGTGCTCATAGATCTTTCTTGAAGAATCGGTACGTCAGGTTTTATCGTACAGCACGGTTCACGTGTACAGCCGTACCGGCGTTACTTATCAGCAGGTTTAGGCGAAGGAGCCTTACCATCGTTCAGGGACCCCCAAAGTTTGTTCGTCCACGAATCTTCGGGAGCATTTTTCCCGGAGGCAGAGGTGCTGTCAGCCCGGCCGTCATCCGAATCTATACCGGTGACTGTATACGGGGTATCGCCCGGCGCCACATAGAATAGACGGCTGCGGGCCTGCTGGCGCACATAGTCGTCGTCTTGCCACCAGGTTTTCTCGGCTTGAAGCTGCACGTTTTCCTGTTTGAGCTCAGCAATGCGGGCGCGGGTAGTGTTAATTTCTCGCTGCTGATCAACATAGTTAGTCAGCGGGTATGCGGTACCCAGCAGGAGCACTGCGATCATAATAAGAATGCCCAAAAATTTTCCGCTAAAGCGATGTGCCGCGACGGGAGTCTCATAATTCTCATCGTCATCGTGTTCGCGGTGGATGCGGCGTTCACGTGCATCGCGTTCCCTATCGGTGCGATGTGCCCGGGTACGGGCGCCGAAGAAGCTGTTAGCGGCGCGCATCCAGGCGGGGCGCTGCAAATACGAGCGGTCTTCAACGGTTCGATGGGTTGCGGTGCTGTGGGGTTCCTTTGCCGCAGGTGCAGAAGATTTGACGTTCGCGGACGTAGCCTGCCGCTCGTGTGCCTCACGATGCGCTGGCTGCGGGGGCGGCAGGGTGGCCTTCGAGCGCCGCGCAGTTGGCTTCTGCTGAGCCCGCTTATCTGCGGTGTTGGTCGTGCGGGATGAACCGGGTTTATGCGCCTTCTGCTTGCGGGCACGGGATTTACGGGCAGATGCTGGAGCATCAGAAAGACTTTCGCGCGCGGCGGCGGACTGGCTGCCACGTGATGTGCGACCTCGACGCGGTTCCTGCCCCGCCGGGCTTTTGCGTCGTTCACGTCCGTCGCGCTGAGCCATCATGTAGTGCTTTCCTTCCCTGCCCCTAAGTCTTTGATTACCATTCTAAGCTACCGTGAACGTTCAGACGGAGTTATCCCCCGAAAAAGTGATATACCCGAACTATTGCGAGTGCATTCCCCTAACCCCTAGGGAAAACTGCGCTATTAGATTCGGAGGGATACATGTTCAAGAACCATAAAGCGCGCCATCGTTGTATGCGCCCTTCTAGAGAGAAGTCTACGAAGAAAAACAGGAGATAAAAAATCTGGTGCTCTCGCAGGTCATGGACCAGTCGAGAGCACCAGATTACAATGTATACGGTTCTAGCCGTCCGTATATTATCGCGTTACGCCTTCTTGAAGCGGGGGAATGCTGACTTGCCAGCGTAAACAGCGGCATCGCCCAGCTCTTCCTCAATGCGCAGCAGCTGGTTGTACTTTGCCACGCGCTCGGAACGTGCGGGTGCACCGGTCTTGATCTGACCCGCGTTAGTTGCCACAGCGAGGTCGGCAATGGTGACGTCTTCGGTCTCGCCGGAACGGTGAGAAACCATGCAGCGGTATTCGTTGCGCTGTGCCAGTTCCATAGCGTCCAGGGTCTCAGTGAGCGAACCAATCTGGTTGACCTTCACCAGCAGAGCGTTTGCCGCACCCTCGTTGATGCCCTTCTCAAGGCGCTCGGGGTTGGTCACGAACAGGTCATCACCGACGATCTGAACCTTCTCACCGATCTGCTCAGTCAGGGTCTTGTAGCCTGCCCAGTCGTTCTCATCCAGCGGGTCCTCAATGGAAACCAGCGGGTACTTCGCCACAAGATCAGCATAGTATGCGCTCATCTCCTCGGCGGACTTCTTCTGACCCTCAAAGTCGTAGGCACCGTCGTTGTAGAACTCGGAGGATGCCACATCCAGTGCGAGAGCAACCTGCTCGCCGGGCTTGTAGCCAGCCTTCTCGATTGCCTCAATAATGAGGTCAAGGGCCGCAGCGTTGGACTCAAGGTTCGGTGCGAAACCGCCCTCATCGCCCAGACCGGTGGAGAGGCCACGGTCGTGCAGCACGGACTTGAGCGAGTGGTAGACCTCAACACCGGCGCGCAGCGCATCCGAGTAGTTCTCGAAACCGATGGGAGCAATCATGAACTCCTGAATATCAACGTTGGAGTCTGCGTGAGAACCACCGTTGAGGATGTTCATCATGGGAACGGGAAGCACGTGGGCGTTGGGGCCGCCCAGGTACTTGTAGAGGGGAAGGTCTGCGGACTCTGCGGCAGCCTTAGCAACGGCCAGAGAAACGCCCAGAATTGCGTTAGCGCCCAGCTTCCCCTTGTTATTGGTGGCATCCAGAGCAATCATGGCCTGATCGACGGTGCGCTGATCGGCGGCGTCGATACCGATAATTTCTTCCGAAATCTCTTCAATAACAGACTTGACAGCCCCCAGAACACCCTTGCCCAAGTATACGGACTTGTCGCCATCGCGGCGCTCAACCGCTTCCCACTCACCGGTGGATGCGCCCGAAGGCACAGCAGCGCGTGCGAAAGCGCCGTCTTCGAGCAGAACCTCAACCTCAACGGTCGGGTTGCCGCGGGAATCTAGAATCTGTCGGGCGTGAACAGCGGTAATAACAGCCATGAAAATGCTCCTTGAAAATGTAAAGGATGTGGACGGCTCACTCGGCGTCAACGCCCGGGATAGGCGCGGCCTGCTCAAGTCGTATACAACTAAAATTTTAGCAAAACTCCCACATAAACACACCGGTTACAACAGGAATTTTTGCGATTCATGAAGGTATCCAACACCTTTAGTGGGGGGTACGTTGCAGAAAGTGCTCATGACAGCACAGAACAACCCGCCGCTGCCGCTTACGCGGCGCAGACGGGTCGTTCGCTCTACCACAGTCTACGAATTGTACTCAATGAACTTACGGGTGTAGGTACGCAGGGCGCGTTCCGCATCCAGCCCATTCTGCCGTGCGCGGCACACCAGGGAGAAAAGCAGCTCACCAAAATCTTCTTCACTATAGGTAAACGGAAGATCGTCGTCTAAGGAGGTAGGCTCGGGCGGCAACACAATATCGGCCTTGCGAGCCTTAGCAATCGCCTTCGCCGCTAAGGCCAGCGCAGGCAGATGAGGAGGAATGCCGTCAAGCGGACCTCGATCGGATTTCTCCTTCTTCTTAAGCTCATCCCAGAAAACCTGCTGCTCGGCGGCGGTCATCCGGGACTCGCCCGAAGAATCACCGAAAACATTCGGGTGCCGATCGTGAAGTTTTGCGTCCAGGCCCTCAATCACCTGCTCGATCGTAAAGCCGCCCGGTTCTGACGCCGCAATATCGGCGTGGAAGAGAACCTGAAGCAGAACATCGCCCAGCTCTTCACGTAAAAGCTGCAGGTTTGTGCCTTCGGGTGCTTCGACAGCCTCCACAACCTCATAGGATTCCTCAATCAGGAACCGGATGAGGGACTGATGAGTCTGCTCGGTATCCCAGGGACACCCGCCGGGCGCGCGCAGGGTCGCCATCGTGTGCACTAAACGCTCGAAGGCTCTCCCCGCACGTGCGGCAACCTCAGCTACGTCCTTCTCGGACGCTTTATCTTCATTCACAGGCAGATTCTCCTATAGATTTCAGTGGGTGTTACAGATTCCAGTGCGCCAGCGCAGCCGCCATATGCGCAGGAATCCTGGCGCCAAGGCGCGGGAACATGCGCAGCTCCTCCACATAACGCTCCGCCTCAAGCTGGCGCGGATACCGCACAAACGCCTGTTCACTCGAATAATCAAACGCCGCCTGTACCGGAACCCCCGGGGTGAACGTGAGACTAATCGCCAGCGGCGACCCCTCACCCTCACTATACGAATCGGTCTTCAGCCGCGGAATATCCAGAGTCTCCTCAGGCACCAAGTCGAAGGTGCGCACCTGCTCCCAGAACCCGTTACGGCGCACATGCGTCAGGGCGTCATAGTACGAGCCAAGGGCACGCACACGAATCAGCACCGTAGTGGCATCCGTAGCCGTGCCGCCCTCACCGAACAAGGCCTCAACCACGGGAGCCAAACGATGCGCCACCTGCGCCTCGGTGAGAGTCAGGTTCCCCTCGGCGAGCTTCGTATCGGAGAGCACACTCACATCTGCGGCAGGCTGTACGGTGGGGGTATCCGGATCAGCGCAGACCGTGGGCGTATCGGGATCCGAGCACGTGGACTCAGGCTTTTGCTCTGTCTCCGTCTCAACAGCAGTCTGCTGCACGGGAGCCAGTAAAGACTCCTTCTCAACCGCAGGTACCAGCTCCTCATCATCCACATGCTCGGGAAGTTCAGGGCCGCGATGGGCCGTGCCCTCGCTGGCTGCGGCAGTCACAGTATCCAAGTCCGCAGCGCCCGTCATGGGGGCCTGTGCTTCAGGATCAACAGTATGGTCCGCTTCGGTACCAGCATCACCGGCATCCGCTGCGCGGGTGAAAGCGGCAGCATCGACAAGATTCGTCGTGTGCGTATCGGCGGGGCGTAAGAACCCGGCGGCGGCCTCAGCTGAAGCATCATTTGCCGCAACAGCAGAGGTGACGTTCACAATCTTGCTGGAACCAGCGGCAGTGTTTTCCTTATCCTTCTCCCCTGCCGCGGTGTCCTCAGGCTCGTCCTGCTGCCAAGAGGCGTCGGAAGAGACTGCGGGCAGAGGGCCGGTATCGTCGTTAACTGCCGCACCGTCGTCAGGGGCCTGCACCGGCTCGTCCTCGCCCAGGTCAGGGGCCGCAGCACCTTCATTGAGGGCGGCAACCGTCTCGTGCACCGTTGGGGCGGGGGCGCTGTTCTCCACAGAATCCTCAGCGAGAGGTGCTTGAGTTTGAGGCTTCTGAAGTTTACTTTCGGCGCTGGCCACAATCGCCGCGAGCGCAGCGGCCATCCCATCAATGTCTTCCTCTTCGGCCCCGGAGTCTGCGGCTTCAGAGGTGTTCTCAGCTTCAGCAGTAGTGTCAGTGTGCGGAGCTAGACTCTGTGCGGTAAGGCTGACGTGGCCCACCTGACCCGGCTGGTTGCGGTCCCCAGACGTGTCAGTATCGGTGGTGGCTGCAATACTGTCTTCCTCGGTGCCGTCCAGCTTGGCATTATCCAGCTCGGTGTCTTCCAGCTCGGTGCTGTCCTGTTGCGTGTCTTGACGGGAAACATCCTCACCGGAGAGGTCCTCGGTGAAGGAGTCCGCAGGCTCTTCGGTGGAGAGCACAGCATCTTCGACTGCAGGCTGAGGCATTTCATCACGCTCGGAAGCCTCGCTCAGCAGCTCCTTAGCCTCATCAGGCTCATCGCTGCCTTCATCTGCCTTGACCAGGTTGAGGGGGTATCCGCCCAGCGGCAGAGGCTCATCCTGGGTGTTTTCACGGAGCGCGGTCTCCTGCTCTTCCGGCGCCTGAGTCTCATCAAGGCCCGCCAGAGGCGCAGCGTCTTCCGTTTCGTCCGACACTGCATCATGCGTAGGCTCTGCCTCATCGGCGGTTTCAAAGTCATCCTGCGTCTTCTCGCCGGGTGCTTCGTCCCGCTCACTTTCGGTGTTGGCGCGCATCAGCGGGTCAGCGTCGTAGTCGTGCGTCGGTTCAGGGGCGGCACCGGGTTCGGTGCCCTCCGCAAAGGCCGTAGCGGGTGCTGCCTCCGCTATAGTGTCCGCAGCGTCGTTATCCTGCTCCGTTGCCGGGAAAATATAGTTCTTATCCCAGTTCGTGGAGTCCGCAGCGCTCATGTATGAGGCCTGCACCGCCACACGCCCACCCAGGCTGGGGCTGGCCGCCACGAGGGCGCGGGTCCACACCGTACCCGAATCCTGTGCCGCAACATAAAGCGCCGCTACAGAATCGAACCAGATGGTTCCGGGCACTACGACGCCCTTTTCAATCTCATCCCCCTGGTAGTACAGGCGGTAGTTCATATCGTCATTAACCTGGTGCAGGTCAAAGGTGAGCTGCCCATGACCGTGCTCGCGCATGGTCTCAATAAGCGTGTAGAGCGGGTTGTCAGGAGTCAGCACTTCAGCGTCGGGGGCATCAAATATCGGCTCCGGTGCGTGATGAGTGTCGTCACTGGTGCCGCTAAGACCCGCAGAGTCTGCTACAACCGCAGACGCGCCCGTTGTTGCGGCCACGGCAGCAGGCTCATGGGTGGGGGTGCTGCTTAACGGGTCTGCGCCAGCAGCCTCAGCGGCTGAATCTTCCGGGGTTCGGGTGTCTTCTTCGTGAGGTTCAGCATCATCATGATGCATTTCCCGCGATTCTTCCTCAACGCTCGCTACGGGGTTCTCACTGGGCTTCTTGAGGGAGTTCTGAATCGGGGCAAACTCGATCATGGGGACTTCCTCGAACCGCTCAACCTCATTCTCCGGGCGCGCCGAACGATGATTGTCCACGGCTCCCTCAGGGGCCTCGGCGGGGCTATCCGATGCATTAAAGGCAACTTCATCGGCGATGCTGGGGCTCTGGTGTGCTGCGCCTGTACCAGCTACTGATTCCTGCCCTGCAGGCACATAGTGTTCGATGTCTTCGGGGTCGTTCTCACTATCGTCCGCCTCAGCAACCTGCCCGGTATCGGTTGTTTCTTGCACCGACGTCCCCGTATCTTGAGCCGAGATAACTGGCAGCGCCCCCGCGTACGTCTCAGGTTCCGTTACGGTGGTGTGGGCGTCTTCTTCCGGGGCGTCGGGCAGGTGCAGCAGCACCGTCTCGTCGGTGACCAGCTCAATCTTCTGCTCGGGGTCGTTCTCATCGTTAGTTAGCCCGAGACGGGTCATATAGTCTTTTACGCGCGCCTGACGGGTCTCTTCGTCTTCGTCCTCATCATCGTAGTCATCGTCTTCGTCATCATAGTCGTCTTCGTACTCAGCTGAGGCGTCGTATCCCTCATCATCGTAGGGGTCCTGGGCGGGCGCGTCATCAGTGTCGTAGTCGTCTTCGGGTTCCTGCGTTTGGGTGCTGGATTCGCTGGTTGTGGCTTCTAGTTCCTGTTCCTCAGCGCCGGGGTGCACCAGGTTCGCGCTGTCGGTGGAGTCCTGGTCGTGTTCTTCGAAGAAGTCTTCAGATGCAGCGGTGTGGCGTGCGTTTTCTTCGACAACACGCTGACCCTGGGACCGCTGGCTTTCGGTGCGCACAAATTTCCGGAGGGATTCCTCCCACTGCTGCTGTTCCATCACTTTTTCGCTCAGGCTTCGCTCTTCCGCCTCCGCCGCGGTTGCTTCTTCAGCTGCGCGCACCTGTGCTTCCCATTTTTTCTTGCCGATTCCAAAGATTCCCACTGTGGTCCCCTCCACTAGTTCTTGTCGGCGCTCCCGGCGGACACGGCGAGAGCTGAGTGTGTCTGGTGTGTCTGCATCCCATTCTATCGCCTACCCGGTATATCAGGGCCGCAGAAATGCGGGTGAACCGCCGTATTTCTGCGGGCAAAACCGCTCAATGGTGCGGCACATGCCGTTTATGAGGCACGCCCCGGGTGGGATTTTATACAATAAATGGAATACCTAAACCATACCTGGAGTACCCGCCTCCATGCACACCGAAGCAAATTTGACAGTGCGTTCATCACTATGAAACGAACAAAAACCGCCTCACGATTGTTATTCAGCATAATGACGGTCGGGCAACTGCCTGAAGCTATTCTCAAAACCGGTAAGTTTTCATTGTCTTTAGACTAGAGCTGAGAAAAGGGCGCCTCGCAGCTTTGCCTACTCACGTAGTTGAGCGTGTAAACACTTTAGTTCCTTACGGGCCGAGTGTCTGATCTCAAGATCATCATATCCTTGGGGCATGTGCCGTTTGGCAGGGTTTTGAGAATCTCTTGCTACATGGGGGCCAGCATCTTCTGCCACACCCATGCTCATTCATCGCACTCCCGCACATTGCAGATCCACTACCTGCGGCACTTATGATACGTTCTGCTATTACCGTGCTGTCACTATCACGAGCCTTAAATAGTTCACCTTTATCACGCGGGAAAATAGCAAAAAGCTAACTGGTCAATTCACCCTCTTAATAAAAACTCGGGTGGCCCTGACGTATCCCATGCTTATTCAGTAATGTTCTCTGCACCCATTACCCCCTTCATATGAGAGTCCGTGAGACGAATATGCCGCCCTATCCGGGCTCAACATATATCTGCGCAGGTCACTTGTGGATTCCTGCCCGGTGCATGTGCAGAAGCCTATCCTCTAACAGATAATCCTCATAGCGCCAGGGTATTTTACAATACCAGTTTTAATTATAATGAATTATTGATAAACATGTATCAATGTCAGCAATTAGTTTAATGTGTTCAGCACTTAAGTAAAGATAAGTGTTTTCCCCGCCACTTCCCGAGTATATATAATAATCTCTTGAGTAAAATTAAATTCATTAAATATTTTTAAATAATTTATTTTTCGGCGCAAGGCAAAGCTCATCATAAAATATAATTAACCGCAATTATTTTCTGATATGTTCTTGGTTCCGTGAGAGAATCCAGTGGGGCATCCTCACCGTTAAACCGCCCACCCATTAGGACAAAACGCACGAACGACTCCGCTGCATATGCTGCGGGCAGTTCCCTCATGACTGGCTCTTTCGTCCCGGCGTTATAGTGCACAGCAGAGCTAGAAAACTGTGTGGATATACTCTACCGGGCCTCATCCCGTACCGGGTTTGCGGCTTTCGCGGCTTTTGCCAGCTCAAAACGCACCGCACGCAAAGCGGTCGCAGCCATCACCCGCACGCCCACGCCAATAGCGCGCTCATCGGGGTTGTAATCCCCCTGATGCAGGTCATATGTCGGGTCTTCGGGGGCGCGGGTACCCAGCCGGAACATTGAGCCCGGAACTTCCTGCAGCATCCAGGCGAAGTCCTCTCCGCCCATAGACTGCTCCACCAGCACGATTGAGTCCTCCCCCAGTTCAGCCCGGGCGGCGTTCTCAATCATGGTCGTCTCGGTGTCGGTGTTCACCACCGGCGGCACCCCACGAATATGCTCCACCCGGGCGTTCACCCCGAAAGGCACCGCGACCTGCTCAATCACCTCATCCAGCAGCTGCCCGGCGTGGCGCCACACCTCAACGTCTAGGCAGCGCATAGTTCCCGCCAAATACCCTTCAGCGGGGATGGCGTTTGGGGCCACCCCAGCATTCACCTGCCCCCAGGCGACCAGCACCCCCGAACGCACATCGGTGCGGCGAGTCAGCACTGCGGGCACCTGCACCGCGATCTGACTCATCGCGTAGATCAAATCCTCCGTCAGATGCGGCCGTGAAGTGTGCCCGCCGTGGCCGCTCAAATGAATTTTGATCGTATCCGAGGCGCTGGTGATCGCCCCGATACGTGTGCCGATCTGCCCCAAATCGACTTTCGGGTCGCAGTGCAGGGCAAAAGCGCGCGGCACGCCCCGCAGCAGGCCCTGGTCGATCATTTGCACCGCACCACCTGGCAGCTGTTCCTCGGCAGGCTGAAATAGGATGCGCACGCTGCGGCCCAGCGGGGTGCGCTCGTTCAGTTCGTGCAGCGCAAGCGCCACCCCGAGCATAATCGTCTGGTGAATATCGTGCCCGCAGGCGTGCATCACTCCCGGCACGGCTGAGGCATACTCCAAGCCCGTCTGTTCCTCAATGGGCAGGGCGTCAATATCGGCTCGCAGCGCTAAGGCGAACGGGCCGTTGCCGATATCCACATAGCAGCCGGTTCCTTCGCACGCCACAGGGCTCATGCCCGCACCACGCAGGTGATTCATAATACGCTCGGTTGTTTTCACTTCACGGAACGAAAGCTCCGGGTTGCGGTGCACCTGCCGACGGAATTCGGTCAGGGTGGGCATCATGCGCGCAACCCACTCGTCAAACACCGGGGCTGAAAGATCGTAACGTGAATTAGCGAAAACCATACTTACTATTAAACACCTCGCGGCACCGGCAGGAAGAACTTTCACCCCGCAGCGGGGCTGTTTCTTCCCACCCGGTGCCGCGCATCGGACTGGGTGAGGGCGCGCCTATAGGGAGCGTGCCAGAATGGCCTGCTTCACCTCAGCAATGGCCTTAGTAATCTGAATACCACGCGGGCATGCCTCGGTGCAGTTGAAGGTGGTGCGGCAGCGCCACACGCCCTCTTTGTCATTGAGGATTTCAAGGCGCAGGTCTCCGGCGTCATCACGGGAATCGAAGATGAACCGGTGCGCGTTCACAATCGCGGAAGGACCGAAGTACTGACCATCCGTCCAGAACACGGGGCACGAAGAGGTACATGCGGCGCACAGGATGCACTTTGTGGTGTCGTCAAACCGTGCGCGGTCCTCAATGGTCTGCAGACGCTCACGTTCCGGCTCATTGCTGTCATTAATGAAGAACGGCATGATCTCGCGGTACGCCTGGAAGAAAGGCTCCATGTCCACGATCAGGTCCTTCTCGCAGGGCAGGCCCTTAATCGGCTCGACCGTGATCGGTTTGGTCATGTCGAGGTCTTTCAGCAGGGTCTTGCACGCCAGACGGTTACGCCCGTTAATGCGCATTGCGTCCGAACCGCAGATGCCGTGCGCGCAGGAGCGCCGGAACGAGACGGACCCATCCAGTTCCCACTTGATTTTGTGCAGCGCATCCAGCACACGGTCAGTGCGGTACATCTGCATCTTAAAGTCGTCCCAGTACGCCTCGTCAGAGACCTCGGGGTTGTAGCGTCGCACCCGAATAGTCACGTCGTAGGTGGGGATAGCGCCGCCGTCGCCGCCGGTCATACCTTCAAAAAGCTTGACGGATTCCGGTTCAGGAAGTTCGTTTTCAGCCATTTTAGTACTTACGCTCCTTGGGCTCGTAGCGGGTGTAAATGACGGGCTTAGTGTCGAAGCGCAGGCCCTTCACGCCCTCAAACTCAGACTCGGGGTCAAGGTAGACCATGGAGTGCTTCATGAAATTCATATCGTCACGCTTGGGGAAATCCTCGCGGTAGTGGCCGCCGCGGGATTCCTGGCGGTGCAGGGCCCCTACCGACATGACTTTCGCCAGCTGCAGCAGGAAGCCCAGTTCCACAGCCTCCAGCAGATCAAGGTTAAAGCGTTTGCCCTTGTCCTGGATGGAGATGTTCTCGTAGCGTTCCTCCAGCTCACTAATGACTTTCAGGGCGCGGCGGATGGTCTCTTCGGTGCGGAACACCTGCATGTCGGCGTCCATGGTCTTCTGCAGGTCTGCACGGATAGCGCCGACCTTCTCGGTACCTTTGTTTTCACGCAGGGTATCCAACAGACCCAGCACGCGGTCAGCAGCATCATCGGGAACCGGCAAAAACTCTGCGGATGCGGCGTATTCGGCTGCTTTACGGCCCGCACGTTTACCGAACACGTTAATGTCCAGCAGCGAGTTGGTGCCTAGACGGTTCGCGCCGTGCACCGACACGCAGGCCACCTCACCGGCAGCGTACAGACCCTGTACGGTTTCTTCGCTGTTGAAGTACACCTCGGTCTCGTTATTCGTGGGAATACCGCCCATTGCGTAGTGCGCGGTGGGGAACACCGGGATCGGCTGGTGGTGCGGCTCAACCGCCAAGTAGGTGCGGGCAAACTCGGTGATGTCCGGCAGCTTCTCGTCAATGTGGGAGGGTTCCAAGTGGGTCAGGTCCAACAGCACATAGTCTTTGTTGGGTCCACAGCCGCGGCCTTCACGCACCTCATTCGCCATTGCACGAGCCACAATATCGCGGGGAGCCAGGTCTTTAATGGTGGGTGCATAGCGTTCCATGAAACGCTCACCGTCAGAGTTACGCAGGATACCGCCCTCACCACGGGCGCCTTCCGTCACCAGAATACCCAGCCCGGCCAGCCCGGTGGGGTGGAACTGCACGAATTCCATGTCCTCCAACGGCAGGCCGCTACGCAGGGCGATCGCCATACCGTCACCGGTGAGGGTGTGCGCGTTCGAGGTGGTCTTGAAGATCTTGCCGCAGCCGCCGGAGGCGAACACCACAGATTTTGCCTGGAAGACGTGCACTTCACCGGTTGCCAGGTCGTAGGAGACAACCCCGGCGGGGCGGGGGCGGCCTTCTTCATCTTTGACCATCACCAAATCGAGCACATAGTACTCGTTGTAAAACTCCACATTGTGGCGCACGCAGTTCTGGTAGAGGGTCTGCAGGATCATGTGGCCGGTGCGGTCGGCGGCGTAGCATGCGCGGCGTACCGCTGCTTTACCGTGGTCGCGGGTGTGACCGCCGAACCGGCGCTGGTCAATACGCCCCTCGGGGGTGCGGTTGAAGGGAAGACCCATTTTTTCAAGGTCGAGCACGGCATCGATGGCTTCTTTCGCCATAATCTCTGCCGCATCCTGATCGACGAGGTAGTCACCGCCTTTGACGGTGTCAAACGTATGCCACTCCCAGTTGTCTTCCTCGACGTTAGCCAGTGCGGCGCACATACCGCCCTGGGCGGCGCCGGTGTGGGAGCGGGTGGGGTATAGTTTGGTCAGCACGGCGGTGCGAACTCGCTGGCCCGCTT
>QWCI01004924.1_pt1 | contig 15407 bp, 17 predicted proteins | sample 1972541 | NCBI WGS metagenome assembly QWCI01 (sample SAMN09866712, study PRJNA288562) | Human oral metagenome isolate term3_saliva, whole genome shotgun sequencing... | isolation source: mouth | host: Homo sapiens | place: USA: California | reverse complement strand
ATTGCTGGTCAAGGTGGTTTAGCTATTTCAGCTCGATACGACCAAAGCTTTAACTTTATTGGTAACGAAATCCCATTAATGCCTGTTGCTCAACGTGATTCTAATAATCACACTCAGTGGTATATTCCAGACTTCTACTGTACACATGAGTTAGAAGAAGGTGAGATGATTCTTATCTTGATTTACGATGACCGTGGTGGTTTGTGTTCACGTACTAACTGGATTGTTGAGTATTCGGCATTACTGCGCGATGTATCAGATGCAGATAAGTTTATTAATAACATTTCTCTTGAATCGTTCTTAAAGGTTCTTTATCTTTGGTATACTACTTAGCAGACAACGAGAAATCAGTACATGTTATTAATAACAATAATCGACACTTAATTGTACGTTCGTTTAATTATACAATCATTGAACGAGATGGTGCTTATTCTGTTAAGCTCTATCCTGTACCTAAGTGGATTAATAACGATATTGGTTATCAGCTTGACTGGTACTTATTTACATTAGATAGAAACCAATGGCTGGATGTAACCAATAGTGTATACATTACGCAGAATAGTCCAAATAGAAGCCTGAATGGTAAATTGTTTGGCCCATTACAGCAGCTTGATGTCGCTATTGACCTAGGTGTGATTAATAATACGTTTAGAGAACATATCCACCCACAAACAGTCGATATTCGTCTATTAAGACCAGCTTCAGATGCTTCTGGTGATAGATTCTTGTTAGGCTTTGATGCTTATCAGAATCCAGCATATGGTGACAATATCTTCTGTCAAGTACGTATTGCTTCTGCTACTGACTATAGATACAATATTTCTTGTGGTCAGACTGTATTAGAAGAATGGTTAGAGAAAGTATACTATACGACTAAACCACAATATCGTACTAGTCGTGAACCTAATGCACCTAAACCAAATATGTTTAAGTTAATCATTAAAAACAATGAGTATGAATTCCCAATCCGTAAATGGAATACAGAATTGCAAATCAGTGCTCAAGTAACTGCAACAGATGTGGTTAAGGTATTGTTCTTCAGTAGAACTCAAGACAATGATGTTTATTATTCTATTGCTCCAATGCCTGTAATTATTACTTGAATTATTTTATAATTCAAGCGACTTAGATACTCTGTATCGTAAGTTACTTAAACAATTTTATTAAAAACTACCTTTATATGAAATAGAAAGTAGCTCTCCTATTTCGTGCTCTGTATATAACTCTCCTTTTGAGAATTAGGATAGCATATAGAGGAACTCCGATTTGCACAATGTAGCCATCTGTGTTTTTAATATCTTATACGTAACCTCGGAATAAGTATAGGGTTGTGAAAGCATCGTGCGAGTTAAGATGACGCAGGTATTTTGAAATGCATATTAGCCCATAACCTCTAGTACTCTTACGAGTACTAGAGGCACTAGGGTCTTATGTTTTATAAAGAATTCCAGTAATCTAAGCTATTAATATCAGAAGAATACGTAGTATCGACATTAGCATTATAACTACCAAACCCGAACATATCATTTCTACCAAAGTAATTAGCTCTACTACCTAACATCGCTTCAGCGCGAATAGAATCTAAGCTACCTAAAATATTATCCACAATAATAGGTGATTGTTTCAACATGTTAATCTTACGGTTTTCTTTCAATTCATTAATCATGTCAGACATACCAATAATCTTATTACGTTCCTCTGGATTCAATCGTTGTTCTAATAATCGAATAGATTTCTCAATCTTACTAAATTCAAAATAATCATCGGTATTATTTAAATCGTTATAAAGAGATTCAATCTTATTACGAATATTTTCTTGTTCACGATTATAAGCTAATTTAACTGGGTCTACAGCAGTACCTGCTTCAACAACATCAGATAAGAATCTTTGTTTAATGATATCGTAATAGAATACATTACGAGCATTGAAGATAAACCAACAAGCTAATAACCAGCTAATTACTTGGTCATCATGTTTACCTTTCAAGTGGTCAATACGACCATCTAATACAACAAGCCCTAATAACTCATCTACTAATCTAGAATCTTTAATCTTATCTGCAACAATATCGACAGCACGATATAGTGTTTCATTATACAAGTTATTACGAGTATAACGACCAGTACCTGTAGTCATGTAACCAAATAAAGGTCTGTATTGGTTAGCAATAGACATACGGCTAGGATGTGAATCCATGGTATCAAATCGACGTGGGTTAGAATCACGTTCATTGACGACAATATTAAACACTCGTTTAAATGGGTCAATATTGTAACTAGGTAATACTTCAATCAGATAATCAATAATACCTTGTGCAGAAGATTTATTCTCTGGAACAATAAGTATCTTAGGATAACGTATCATTAAGTCAGCTAACCATTGAGCGTAATTGTACAAGTTAACATTATTACAATCAGCACAACCAATAATTTCAAGATTAATCGCATTAACAAAAGTCAGTGTCGTAGAATCTCGTCCTACATTAGAACTACTATCCATACCTACAATAACAGGAACATTATTCATCAAATGACTGATTTCATCTTGGTTATAATACCATTTAACAGTTAAACCATTTGTACCAATATCTCGATACACTGGCTCCATTTTACTGTTAGTCATCATTTGTAATTGTTTGGTAGTAAATGGAGATACTTCGTTACCAGAAGTCCAAACATTATAATAGTCTCGAAGAGCTGCTTCAGGAGAAACCCTGTTCTCTACAATCTTATTAAGTAAAGATAGAACCAGTAAACTTACCTTCACGCATGGCATCATCTTTTGCCGCGTTCATCGCAGAACCCATAGTAGGAATAGTAATAAAGTTATTCTTACAATACGCAATCTCGTCACAATGTCGAATCTCTACAGTATCACCACGACCTTTTTTATCCGCATCTTCTACAGAGTCTTGTGCCACAATAGTATTGTAGTAATTACGTCTATCTAATACAGTAATGGTTTCTTGGTTATTACTGTCTTTTTTAGTCATTCGGTTTAACCATTTAGGCATACGCTCAAATAGCTTACGCAAACGAATCACGTTCTTAACAGCCAGAGGTCTATCTTTTGTATACAGTAACATACGTAAACCAGTACTGAAGTTTAGAAGATAAGTCATGAGTACGTCTGTCGAATAAGACTTACCAGTCTGACGTGGTTGAATTAATAGATATTGACAGTTATTAAAGAATGACCAAAATAAAGAGATATTCGCCCGATTAGCTCTAAATCTATTTTTAATATTACCTTCAGGAGTAGGAGCAATTTCTCTAAAATAATAAAATGGATTGATTGCACATTCAGCAGCAATCCAAATCTTTTGTTCTTGTGTTAGATTAGGGTCGTAAGGGTCTACAAACTCTAAACGTCTATCGTGTAATTGTAAATGAAAGTAGTAGTTCTTAATCCCCATCTTTTTATAGATGTTTGCTAAATCAATAAACGACTGATTTTTAGTCGAAGTATGGACAATAGCATTAGGATATTTAATCCAGTCTTGTAAAAATAATATCATGATATTATCCTTTAAGTATAAAAGCATATTTCAAAAATATAACCAAATCATCGTATTTACGTACAAAATAGGAATAATACTATCGAGGTGTTAACCCCGATAGTATTATTAGTTTTTTATTTATTGTTTTTGATTCTGGTTATTTGAATATCTAAATAAGCTGAAATCACTGCGTTAATTTGTTTTTCTTCACCTAATAGTCTTGATAACAAACGAGGTATATAAACAGGTTGTTTTAAGACAGTAGAAGTAATAGGTAAATCCCAAGATTTAACACAATCAACTCTATAAAGAATAAGATGTTTCTTTTTAAAGAACCACCAACCAGTTCTCTCTAATATAAAATGTTTCTTAGTAACATGAATCTCTAAAGGGAAACCTTCGTAATTAATAATTCTTACATTAGTTTCCCCATTAGGTTCTTCTAATTCCGAGTATATTCTATTACCAGAGAAGTAATCCATTATACTAAAACTTTTTGAGAGTAGTTTTTCTATTAGACACATAGTCAGCCTTTCGAATGTGCTCCTATTATCCGGAATAATAACGCATTGTAAAGGCTCTCAGTACTATATATAACATTACCCCTGTGCGTGTGGCTGCTATTGATGGACCAGATTTAATCTTAGTCGCCCTCTTAACGATTTCTTCCACATCATCACGGATAGATAATAACAACTCATCAGTACTACGAGAAGATGTATAAACACCTTTCATTTTACTGATTAAACCACTAATGTCAGATTTATTTTTCATCGCGTTTCGATTTTGGTTTAAATAAGTCAACAAATGAGTCATGATTTTATTAACCACTTCATCAATCTCTAACTTACCTTTATCACCTTTACAAAGCATTTGCCTTATCCTTAAGAACAGCTTCACCATCCATCTCGATAAATGTAGAAGAAGTACTGTTCACCCTCATCCCAGACTCTTGGACTTGTTTTTGTAAGCCGTAAATGTTTTTAAGTAATGCTTTATTCCTACCTTGTGTATCTGTTAACAGATAACCCACTGATTCACCAGTATTGCGAATATCGTGTTCCATTCGTTGAATCGTTAGTCGGTGAATAGAGTGTTTCATGTCAATAATATCGTCACTTCTGTCTTGTACTACTTTTATCCAAGTACCCTTTTGTTTAATGGCGTATTTATTACTCATTGCTGCCAGAGTTGCTTCAGCAACTTCTTTAGAGCAAGGATAAGGCCAGTGTCTTTGTAGACGAGAAGTAATAAAACGAAATTGTAAGACATTATAGATAGCTGACATTATCTCATTTTTACGCTTTTCATTGATTTTAGAAGACTTGTAGAACATATGGCTTAACCAGACACAACTTAAATTAAATGCATCACCAGCTACTACGTAGTAAACAGGATTAATAATATCATTAAGTCTAGGTAAGAGTTCTTCTTCGTTAATGTTGAGTATTTCATCAAACCAAACACTTCGGTCTGAATTAGTAAATTTAACCACATAGACACCTGTTAAATTACCGCCAAAGAAAGAAGCATGTTCTACATTCTTGGAAATAAAACTATTCATGTAACGAATAATCTTATCACCTAATTTGTTATCGAAGGACAATTCCCCGCACAAATCATTAAATACATCTTTTACATGTTTATCCATTTTCTGTCCTTTATGTTAAATGTATTAAATAGTAAAATAAATTAGTCATTCATAACTTTTTAAAATATTTCAAACTTATACTATTCACATGAAAGAGTCGAATCTTTCCACCTTATCTTATTAACTTTTTATAAAGGAAAACCAAAATGATTAAATTGATTTTTGCAATTGTGATTGCCCTCTTTATCTTCTCACTTCTCGTATGTGTTGGCATCTATAAAGTAGCCAGCAACTACGATAAATACAAAAAGTTCTTTGAACAAAACAAAAAGTAATTTAGCTATCTGATTACCCTATGGAAAAACCATAGGGTAATCTTAATCTTATTTTTTAAATAAAGGAAATCAAAATGAAACCTATTAACCCATCTAAAATGAAACAAATCGAGCAATACGGAAATAAACAAAAACAACTCAAAGTAAACCCTAACCCAATTCATGAGAAACTCTTTAATGAAATCGTAGACAGTGTTGTTTCCGAAATCATCAAAGAATCTGGTGCTGATAAAACATACGAAGAAAATATTCGTATCTTGGCAGAAACCAATAAAGATGTAACTAAAATCAATGTAGCTACCATCTTTAATTCTGTTAATACAGCTATTGCTAATCCTAAAGATACAGAGCATAAGGATAAATATAAAGAGCTTTATGCTCTCTATCAACCAAATGTGTTTATCGATGCTATTTTGAGAAAAGTATTCAAAGCAGTAAACGATAATGGTTATACTACTTTGCTCTCGGAAGATCGAAACAGTTACTATCTGGCTGATATGAAAACACTGCGTCCAGTAGCACTCTTCCGTGAACAGAAGACATACGACCGTCCAGAACGTTATAAATCTGCACACCCATTGGCTTATGCTATTTTCTTAACCAATGACAAAAATGAATGGGAACCTATCAAATACGATTTAACAGATTATTTATTTAAGAAAGGTGATTATGATTTCTATCCAGCGCGTAAAGCAGAAGATATCGACTTGGTTGAATTTAATGGTATGGTGTCTTTGTATACTGACATCAATTATGCTTTTGGTATCATTAAGTATTTCCAGAAATTAATGGAAAAAGTTAATGCTTCTGGTGAAATGGTTCAACCTGATTGGGCTATTGTACCAGTAGACATCGATACACTGAAGTCTAACTATTGGTATAACGATGAGATTAAAATCTTCTCTGTTAGTACAGATGATTTGGTGTATCCAGATGGTGATAACTGTATTACTGAAGGTATGGAAAATCTGGAAGGTACAAATGTAGAAGATATTTCAGCTACTGCTGGTAAAGTTACCGCAAAAGCAACTAAGAAATTATCTCTCAAATCTACTACCAAACATGATACCCATACAGATTACGATGTCGTAGTGGTTGAAGTAATCGATACTGATGGTAATGACATCATTAAGATGAATCCAAATGACTTTACCGATGTATTTGGTGGAATAACCACACGTGTGTACGAAACATTGCCTAAAGAAAAAGGACTGGTTAATGCTGAAATTCTTAACCCAGTAGGTGGCGGTAATGTATTCTATATTATCCAACCATATGTTAAAGAAATTGTCCCACATATTGGAATGACACACGATATTGTATCTGGTATTCTCGAACCAATCCAGCATCATTGTCTGATTGAAAATCTGGTAGAACAAAACAGTGATAAAATCATTGATTTGATTCGTATGTTACCACTCTTGAAACCAGGCACTAAGTTAACAGATATCAAAGAAAACTTACTGTATCGCTTCCATGATTCGTTACATGAAGAATATGTAGGTTTTGGTGGTAGTGTATTGATAACAGTAATGTGATTCGTGCTACCAAAGATATCCCAAGTTTTGATTCTCTCTATGTGATTGCATTTAAAACACGTGAAGAAGCACAAGCATATGTTGATTCCACTAAGAACCCATTACACTACTGTATTGTAGAAGATGTTATTAGCTTTAGCAATGTGGTTGAAGTTAATGGTAAACTCTACATGGAATATAACCATAACTTCTTGGATTATGCTTTTGATGAAAATGGTGAAAAAGCCTTTATTCGACATGTCTTTTAATTCACTAATCGTTATATAAAATATTTTCAAACCTATACTATTTTACTGAAGGGAGTCAATGTCGATTTTCCTTCAGTATTTTTATTTAAACTTAATCTTTAAAAAGGAAACCTTAAAATGGCTATTAATGAAACCGTTAAAAAAATCGCTGATGTTGTTGCAGAGAAACACTTGTCTTTCGATGCTGAAACTCGCACTCTGAAAACCACTGGCAATGCAATGGAAAGTGCACTGGCAGTGATTAACGAGGAAGAGAAACTTGGTTTGGATGAAAAACAAATCAAGAATACCTTCCAAGCACTGTCTCTCTTCACCGCAGGTACTGGTTTGGCTACTGGTGAAGCCGGTATCAAAGAGATGAAGAAAGATAAATCTATTGATGCCCTGACTGCTGAATTTGGTGTGACCAAGCAAGTAAAAGTGAAACACACTGTTTCACGTGACTATGAAGTTACTCCGATTCCTCGTAATGGTGAGAAAGTAGAGCCAGTTACTAAACATGGTCGCTTGGATACTAAACTGGAAGTATCCAGTGTTAAAGCACGTTCTTCTGCTAACTTGGCAGCCGTACGTGACCACTTGTACACCCAAGGCGAAGAGAAATTGGGTAAGTAACATTTGTATAGTATTCTAGGTAGGAAGCAAACCCTACCTAGAATATTTTTTTAATTAAAATGTTTGCATCTTATATAAAGGAAACCTTAAAATGGCTAAACTCACTAAACAAACTGTAGCTGCTGTATCTAAAGGTAAAAAAGAAGTTGCGGCTAAACCAAAAACCAGTCCTAAAACAGCTTCTAAAGTAACAGCAAAACCTACTACTACTAAAGCACCAGTTAAACCTAAGGTAACTAAAGCAGCAACTAAAGCTGTTGCTAAAATACCGGTAAAAACACCACGTAAGACTACTGCTAAAACTCCTGTAAAAGCACCTGTTAAAACAGAAGTGAAAGCAGAACCAGTAGAAGTTCCAAAGATTCCGGCTAAAGCAGTATTAATGCCACGCACCAAGAAAGTGGAAAACAAACCACGTAAACCACGCACATTCAGAACGGATACTTCTAAGTTCCGTAAATACAACAGTGAGTTACGCATTAACTTGCGTAATTTGATTTACGATAAAGGTTACACAATCGCTAAAGTTGCACGTGAAATGGGTATCCTTCCCCACTATTTGTTCAATGTATTAAAATTGAACAAAACCTCCGAAGGTGGTAATGATGCAGTTGTTGTACTTGACATTGCATACGCTGTTTGTAGTGTAATTGGTGCCAACATCAGTTCTGTATTACCAGAAGCAGAGATTGTAAACCCAATCTACAAAACAAAAACCGATGTTACTGATAAAGTAAACGAGTTGCAAGAAGAGAATGTTAAACTAAACTTTCTCTTCACTCAAACCAAACAACAGCTCGATACTCAATCTGTTAAATTAGCTACAGCTGAAGCTAGAGTTAAAGAACTGGAGAATTTTCTTGAAAGTTCATTTAACAAAATAGGTAAAATTAGAGAAAGACTTGCGAATATTTCTAAATCGGAAGAATCTAAGTCTTAATTAAAAGAGAGGAGTAATCCTCTCTTTTTTATAAAAGGAAACCACATGAATAAGCAACAAGAACTGATGTCTCTATTTAAAGAGTACACCAGTAAAACAAAACGCGAAACTTATCGTGATATTTGTATTGAGAATAATGTCATTACAGACATTATCAAAGTGATGAATACATCATTTTACGTATTATACCATAACCGACTAGATGAGTTGTCTAGTAAGTTTAGTAAATTCGTAGAAAACTATGGTGATAAAGAATATTTACCTTCTTTGTTATTGGATACAGACTTTACCGAATCAATCAGTAGTGATGAAATAAAAGTAGCTACCAAAGATTGGGTAGTTTCTACTTTGTTTATTATCCGTATCTTCTTAAAAGAAGAATCCAGCTCCACTTCTTGGCAAGACTCTAAGATTTTAGATATCTTCCAAGGTCTTCTGAATGAAACCCTAGACCGTGAAGTCAACAACCTTAATGCACGTAAGAAACCATTGAATAACGATGAAGAAAATCTTTTGATTCTCATTTCATCTATCAGCGTTTACTGCGTAGCTGAAGGTTTAGATTCACCGTTAGGTCAACGTGAAGTAAATGTTGCGTTTAAAGAAGCCATTAATAGTTGTTTTAGTAACTGTTATCCTACTAAAGAATCAATTGAGTTTATTACAACCAAATGTGGTAAACGTTTAGGTAACAAAATGAAACGACTACTTAATAAGGTAACTATCTCCTCTATTTCAGAATACATCTTGTAAGGTGACTGTAATGGGTAAATTGAAAAAGTATACTTTCGTATCTCATGAAGACCAGGATGTGGAAGAAGTATTGGTTTTAGATAGACATCTTATTGGTATCGAAAACATAATGGTTGAATCATTGGATGCTTTTTCTAAAAAAGAAAGAGATATTCGTGTTATTGACTACGAAGACCAAGGTAAATTAAACATCAGTAAGTATTACTATCCATTAGGAATGATGTCTATAGCTTATTCACGTACGTTGTTTTCATTTGAAAAAGAAACAATTGATAAAGTGCTAAATAAGCTTTCAGGTGGTGAGACAATTAATTGGGAAACAGAACACGTCAATATAACATATGTTAAATGGATGCATTCTGTTAAATCCAATTTCTATCACCTCTCTGAAAAGTTTGGCGGTGATGAAGTAAAGGTTCTGGACTTCTGTAGACGTGTCGTTATTATCAAAGACGAAGAACGTAACAAAAGATATGGATTTGTATTCATTACTTTACCATTGGCTTACGATAAGTCATTATCAGCTATTGCGTCTTATACATCCTATTACATGTTACCAGACAAAGCTGTCGAAGCGATATGTGAAGAGAATGAGACACATAACACTCTTATGGATAGCTATCTTAACGTACCTGAAGTTTCAGATGAAGAGAATATTGATAATCCAGGATATAAATGGTATAATCAAACATTCATTGATTTTGAAATAGTGCAGTGGCAAACATACGTTAAAGATAATCTTTATGATGGAAAAGATAAAAAGTATGTTAACTGATAGAACTATAGTAGAGAGGTTATCCCTCTCTACTATAGCTATCTTTTAATCTTTTATTTTTTGTCTACTTTATACGTTAGGTATACAGTTAGGTGATTAGTTGATTCCATTAACTCGTAAAGTTTAGGAGCACCAATCTTAACTTGGTCTACACCAAGATTACCATGGATAAATAGAATCAGAATAACGTGTTTATTACCACGTACAATTAAGTCTTTAATTAATTCTACATCTTCATCTTTTACCAAATGGTGTTCCATAGTAAAGATAACAGGGTGTGGTACACCTTTAGCCAAACCAGCTACTTCATGGATAATATTGTAAATACCTACACCCATTGGATTGACACTCTCAACAGATAGGTGTGTGTCATGTACAACAGCAGGCGTGTCGGCAATACCAGTAACCACATCATTGCGACCTAATTTATAGTTAAAATCAGCAGAACTACCATCTAAATCACGACCTAATGATTCTACCATTTCCTCTTTACCGTCTTTTGCATACATGTCATTTAGCTTCTTAGCTACAGATGTTGCAAAATCACCGTAAATAGGTACATCGTAATTATTTTTTTCAATATCGGAGTTAATGCTTTCTAAACTCAAATCACCGATATATTTCATTTTACCAAATACATGGATAGACATTTTTAAATCCTTTTAAATATTATTAGGGACTAACATTTGCATGAAGTCATATTTCATTTCCTCATTACCCAACCATTGGATACGAGAAGCATATTTTAATTCTTCCAAATACAATTCATTAGCATCAGCATAACTATCAATAAATTGCATAAACTCACCTAACTCTGCACCGCCATCTAACTTAGCTTGACCAATTCTAATTTTTAACTTACGATAAATATAAGCCTTAGTAGCTAACAATACTAATTTCTTAATATAGTCAGCAGCGGTAATAGGGATGTTATTTAATTGAGGGTCATTTTCAATAATTAACTCAATATAACAGTTTGTAGTAATGTAGCTAGTACGTCTGATTCTAAATGAATTACCAGAAATCATATCTACTTTAACTTCGTAGTTCAGAGGTATACCAGCAGTATTGTTTGCCATCTTTTGTGCACCTGTTAAGATAGCACCACCACTAGAAGTAGGCATACTTAAACCACCCGTACCAAGACCACCAGTTTCTGCATATAAGTCTAATAGATTAACACCCAATACAGTAATAATTTTCCTATTATTGGTTACTTCATCAGGTACAGTAACAATCCAATCAGTAGGTGTTACCATCTCTACCTTACAGTCACGCATAGGTACATTAAGTTTGGTAGCATACTCAATATTCAAGTCAGGCATGACTCGTTTATTGATAACTTCTTGGATAATCATTGCGTCAGCACTGACAGGTGCGAATCGATTCTTACGAAAAGGAATAACAAATGCCTCTTCAATAATCAAACTCCTTATAAAACTGTGTAATATTCATACGTTACTCTATTTTTATTCTCGTATATATTATTAACTTGAAGACGGTTTTTTCGTAGAAATATTTACGGGAAAAGAAAATTATGAAGAGTAATTATTTATAAAAAGGAAATAGAATGTCCGATATTTTACCCTCCCAAGAAATTATTAAATGGCCAAATCCATTAGAAGAAGTTAAACGTATTATGCAATATGCAACTGTATTGTTAGACTATCCTGATGGTTTTGAAGAAGACCTACAAAAAGCAGGTTTCCAAGGAGACCCTAGTAAAGAGAGAAAAGATAAAATCATCTCAGCAGTAGTCTCTAATATCAAAGACCACCAATATAAACTAACTTCGGTTAACTGGTTTACTAATCTTGGCATTAACCATATCTACCATGAAGAATTATTGAAACTAGATATCCATCTTAGTCGATGGAATTATCTTAAAGTTTTACAAATGATTATTGGTTATTGGTTAACTAAATATCGACAAATGTGGGTATTTAATAACTTAGGAACATATGCAATTTATGCTAATAAGTTAATGAATGAAATTAAGAAATGTAATGACGATGACGAAATCAATCGTGAGGTTACATTAGGTGGTTTAGAGGAACTAGCGCTTACTAATACTTTAGAAGAAGTATTTCCAGAAACCATTAAAGCACTAAATGCTGCTTATGAAATGTCTGATACATCTACTTATTTCTTAGATGAAAGAAACATCGATAAAAACGGATTGGTTATTCCTATTACCTTCGTGATAGACCCAATTTACCTTAGTATTATATTTGCTCACTAAGCGAGGGAATAAATGAGTTTTGAAAAAGAATTACTGGAAGAGATTGGCTATTGTATAGACATTACTCCTACAGTTACAGTACACAATATTTCCCATATCCTAGACGCATTGGATATTACACTGATTAATCATGGTAATGAATACCAAGAAACAGAAACATACGGTGGGTATGGGTTCTATAACCCTATTACAGGTGAGAAGTTAATCGAAGAAGGTTTACCTTATTATCTAGAAACAGATAATGAAATAGTAGTATTTGAGCAAACAGATGAGATGATGAATCGATTCTATCGTAATAATGTATACAATCTCATTGAGGGTAGAATTAAAGATAAATTAATTCATCGTAAAAAAGACAATAGGAATATTACAATAGCTACGAGTTATCGTTATTATAGTATTTCTATTATCAATAAGATTTGCCAATACGTAACAACAACTCACTTACCAGAGCAATATGGTGGAACAGATAAGTATCGTTTAATTATCGATATTATCCGAGAATACTTCCAACCAGTAATGGCTGAGTTTTCTAAGGTAAAAGAAATCATTCCTAGTTTGGATATCCCATGTGGTTTAAACACACATCCAGTGTTTAAAATGCTGATGTCAGTTATTGATGATATTAATGATTTCATTTCAGTTCTTAAAGATAAGACTCCACGGATATTGTGTCAGTGTATGCATTATCGTGGATATCTCTTAGTAATCAATTACGGTGATTTCCGTATTGTGGAATGGGAACTCATGAAGATGTTAAATGTAGACAGAGCAACTAGTGTCTGTCAAGATGATTCGTTTAATGCTTCTAATACCAGTATGGTTTCAGCCATGCCACAACTGCTTACTTTAAATATTTTGGATAGTTATTTAGAGATGACAAAGAAAGAATGCTTAGTTAGATACGAGAGCTTACTTTTAACACTAGTGTAACTATTTAAAACGGACATGAAAATGAAAACTGATATCCCTTATCTGGATTCATTTGAAAAGAATACGGTAGTAGGTGTAGTAGATGTTTCCGTAATGGACTTATACTTACACTTACACCGCGTTCTTTCTAACAGAGAACTGAAGCAAGGTTCTTTTTTTTTAAGAGAATTAGGTTACGATTCTTTAGATAGTTTGATTAGAGAGTTTGTACCTAGATTATTCGATGAAGTTTTTTTAGATAAAGATAGTAATGCTTATACTGACTTTACAGATGTATTAGTCAATATGGGACTTTCACTATCTGAAATTGACCAGGCTGTAGATATTTTAATTGGCGTTTTAACCAAGTAATTTTTGACGATAAGACAAAGTTCTTTGCTTCTATTTCGTCAAATGAGAAAGATTTAATCCCGACTATGCGAATCAGTTACTTGAATACTACTTAACCAACTTAACTTTTTTATTAATTCTAAGAGGTAAACCATTATGTCATTAGGAAGTTTTAAAATCAATAAAGTAGAAATTCCAGATAGTCTAGATACTGTGTGTAATATTATTGAAAATATTGTACAGGAATCTATTAACAAACTGGCAGTTATTGATTTCATCATACGCCAAGCAGTTTCTAAATTACATGAAGATTTAGATATTAAACAAATTGCTTCAGAAATCGCTGAAGTTATTTTGTTTACAGAAGCATTTTCAGTGAGTTTACCTCTTTATCAAAATACCCCAATAGTATCGTCAGCTTACTTACGAATAAAGTCTTGTCTAATAGACATTGTTAGTTATTTATTAGAATATTTGCAAAAGAGTCATTATCGAAGTAGCTTCTTAGAAGATAATAAAGTCGTATCGGTATTTGACTTAACTATACTAGAGATAATCCATGAGTAATCGAACTTACGATATAAACCATTTTAGAAGTAATAATATCGGTAATTTAATTAATAATGAAATTGAAAAAAGGAACCAAAAACTCGAAAGTGAAATAGTAGATACATTTATTAATTTACCAGATGAGTTTATCCTAACCGATGGGAATGCTATTTTAAAATGCTTTAGAATGTTAAACCAACAAATTAGATTTAATGTTCAAGAGTTCTTTGATTACATGATGTATTTCAATACTCTACTAAATAGCTTCCCCTTTCAGTATTTCTACCATAAAGAAAACATCTATCGTACGATATACGAAGCACCTTACGATAAAATGTTTGAATTTAGTAAAAACAGTGGTGAAGTAGAAACATTGAAAGAAATCAGTGTTGATATTTTTATTACCATTATTAACACCATTATTAATGAAAAGCTCTATATTGAAATCAATTCTCAACCAATAATGTGTTATCGCATTCGTAATTGGGATCAGTTTTCAATTACTCTAATTAAATATAACCCATGGGTATAAAATCATGACAAATCCAACAAATACTATTCGACAACTAGAAGTAGGTAAAGTATATTCATTTGATACCTATTCACCAGAAGTACTAGGCACTCGTTTAATTAATGTAGAATGCCTAGCAGTAATGAACGCACAAACTGCCATTTCCTCTGGATTAGACATCAAGTCATTCCATGAAAGAATGAAACCTCATTTACCAGCAGGTTATAATAATAATCCATTCGACATGACTTATGTCAAACTAGTCAGTGTAGATGGTAAAGAAACAATCTACGCTATGGATTGGATTAATCGTTCTACTATTCAAGAAACATCTCCTAATAAGATTACTGTTACAATTAATGGTGTATCTAATAATGATGTTGAGATTATTCGTAAAGCATTAACCATGCAAGGATATACTGATATTTCAATTGTATTATCAGAACGATAATTTACACTATATATGAATAAAGTGATTTTTAAGACTAATTGCTTCGTTCGTATTTTCCTAGTTTGTTTATTTAAAGTTGATTTTATTCGTTTGCCT
>QWCI01001850.1_pt1 | contig 15430 bp, 24 predicted proteins | sample 1972541 | NCBI WGS metagenome assembly QWCI01 (sample SAMN09866712, study PRJNA288562) | Human oral metagenome isolate term3_saliva, whole genome shotgun sequencing... | isolation source: mouth | host: Homo sapiens | place: USA: California | reverse complement strand
CCAACTTAATGCTTATAATGCAAAAAAAGCAGAAATAGCACAGTGGGCGCAGAATAATCCTGTCATTATACAATTAGATAATGGAATTGAATTACGTGGCCGCTACAATGAGTCAAAGAGAAATTCCATTCACTACTTCGATGATATTGCGATTAATGCAAGCAGAGAGATATTAGATGCTGGTGGATATGACACAACCAGTAAACCGATCAAGATGTCACCTAATTCTACTGTAGAAGTCGTTAGTGCTTCAAGTTCTTTAATTGATAACACAAATGGTTATATTGGTGCAAGCACATTAGACCAATATCCAGTCAAGATGGTTAGGTCTTGGAGAATTAAAGCAGGCACTCCAGTAGGAGAACTGTTAAACATGAACCTAAGAAATATTGGTGAAACAGATAGTGGAAAGACTATTTCTGCACATGTTAAGTTCGTTCTTGACTATGCAACAAATGACGCTCCAGTAACGAATGCAGAAGGAAGTATCAATGTAGTAAAAGATGGATTATTGCATATGTACTGGATGCCTAAGTCTGACAATAGTACAGACAAACAAGGTGGGCATTATGAGATTCAATTCTACGATGATGACACGGGTAGACCAATTAAGTTAGCGAACATGCTTTTATCTATTGATTTAGATGGTGCAACAGAGAAATCTACAGTATCGTCAGAAAGTGCAAGAGGTGTTATTCCTACATTACCATCTGATGTTGGTACAGCCAATGAAACAGGTACAAAATATCCAACAATCGTAAGAAACACAGGTTCAAGTGTAACATATAAAGGTAAGACAGACTTTGGTGTTGATGATACAAAGACAACGCCTTATGGAGAAGGACTAACGCTATTTGCAGGAAGAAGATTAACAGTATCTTTTGAAACAAATGATAGTCGTTGGGGTGGATATTCAGTAATCAATATTCCAAAGTTAGGTAGGGCTGATTTGACTTTACCAGAAGAGCCTACACATCCTACACCTACACCATTAATTAATGAACCTACTAAACCACCTGTTGTTACACCACCACAAGTTGGTGATATTGCAAATACAATTACTTATAACAGAGTTGCGGTTAGACAAGTGAACACTAGATGGGTTGACACCTCTGGCAAAGAACTAAAGACACCAGTAACTGATACAACTACAAAACCTGCAGGTGATATTGATAAGTATGCGTTTGTAGAGAGTAGAACAGATGATGACGGTAACGTTACCCACGTATTCAGACAATACACTACAAAATGGGTAGATGATTCTGGTAAAGAACTAAAAGACATGGTTACAGATAAAGATACTAAGGAACATGGCACTATTCAAGATTATGCTTATGTGACTTCAAATACTGACGAAAATGGTAATGTTACACATATCTTCCGTCAGTACACAACCAAGTGGGTTGATGAAGATAATAAAGAACTAAAGACACCTGTTACAACTGATTCTGTAAAAGAGCATGGTGATATTAATTCATACACTTATGTTAGAACCGAAACTAAAGAGAATGGTGATTTGGTTCATATCTATAAGAAAGTTGAACAAAAGAAGAGTGATGTTCCTACTGGAGTACATGGCAACACTCTAATCAGTTTGATTGCTACTGGTTTAAGTGCGGTCGGAATCGTGGTTTTAAATAAGAAAAAGAGAGAAGCGTAAAAACTTCTCTTTTTTCTATTTACATTTATTAGAAAGTGTGATAAGATAATTAAGTAAAAACATAGAGGTGTAAATATGGACAGAAAAACGAGTGAAAACATTAAGAAGCATGTTAAGTTGATACACAATCTTATCGGTAAAGATTTCGAGGCTCCTAATGGTGGAATCGAGAGTGTGGTAGATGTATATGAAGAACATGTTGATTGGCTTAACCGCGATTTCGTTGTTGTTGAGTATAAGAAATTTAAGGAATCACATATAACAGATGAAGTTTCCGTCCTTAAGTCTATATTTGATTTAACAGAACAAGAATTAGTAGAAAATCAATCTAAACTTAAACAAGAACTAGAATTGGTAAACCAACTCAAAAGCAAAATGTTATGTGATATGTTTAATGAGTTGAAGAGTAATTTAGATAACAATAGATTTGATTTAGATAACAACGATTTTACTGTTGAACAAAGCACAGAAGATTGTTGTGTCCGTGTACGAATTTACGGTGTAAGAAAAAACATTAATCTTCTTTGTATAGTATCAAGAACAAGTGAGTATTTCTGGGCACAGTTAAGATTTTATAAGTCAGAAGGATGGGAAGTAAAACGGGTATCAGTTCCTGGCAGAACAATGCAAGAACTTGTTACAAATATTGATGATGAAATAAATGAATTTGAGCATGAAGATATTTCAAAGTTACATTCAATGATTATTTAATTTGTATGAGGTATAAAGACATGGAAAACATTACAAACGCAATTAATGCACTATCACAGTTAGACTATGAATCATTAACAGCACAAGAATGTGTTGAATTAATGGAAGAAATTGAGAAATTAAACACCGTTATAAAACAAAAATTAACTAATGCATTATTAAGAAACTCAAGAAGATACGAACCATTTTACGAGATTGATTCGTATAGTATTGAAACAACACTACATGGAAACAAGGTATTTAATGCTTGTTGGAAAGAAAAAGATAGTTTTGGTGTGGGAAGTATTATAAAGTACGAAACAGTAAGTATGAAAGACTTTAATGCGGTTAATTTAAGTGACGATAGAGGCACATTGCAATTAATGAACCTATTAAATATTAGATAAGAAAGATAAGAGGTAAAACACATGGAAAAGTTAACAGAACAGATTATTAGAGATACTTTAATGGATAATAGCATTTGGTTAGATGATGACATGCTTGGTGAATATAGTTGTGCTGGTTTCAAGTGTTATATTTCGTTTAATAAGAGAGATAATGGATTTGAAATTGTAAGACAAATTTCAGAGATGCCATATATGCCAATAGAAAATGTCATAACATGTTCTGCTGAAAGAGAAATCAAGACTGTAGAAGATTTAAACAAGGCATTAGAAGACATTTTCAATTTTCCACAGAAGTTTTTAGACTTATTTTATGAATTTTAAAAGATATGAGATATGTATTATTTAAGTAAATATAGAGGTAAAAATATGAATAAAATTATTTCAGCATTTCCAGGCATTGGCAAAACAACATTAGTTCAGATAAATAAAAATTACATTGACCTTGAGTCATCAGATTATAAGTGGATTGATATTGATAAGACATTGCCTATTGAAGAGCGTAAAGGTACAGCAAAAACCATTAATCCTGATTTTCCAAATAACTACATTAAGAAGATTAATGAGTTAACAGGTATGGGATTCAATGTCTTAATCTCATCACATAAAGAGGTGAGAGAGGCATTGCAGGCACAAGGTATTGAATATACAATCATTCTTCCGTCATTAGATATGAAAGAAGAGATGATAAGTCGTTATTTAAGCCGTGGTAATCAGGAAAGTTTTGTAAATTTATTAAAAACAAATTATGAGAAGTTTGTGGGAGACTTGTCTATTGACCCAAACGAAAAGATTATTTTAAAATCAGGACAATATTTGTCTGATTTAGTGTAAAAATAAAAGAGGTAGATAGATGATTAATGAATTAGAACAGAAATTAGAGGAGTTATTTAAAAGTCAAGGTTTAGAAAAGTGTACTGAACGATGGAAGAATACGACTAAGTACGTAACCAAGACAGAGGAAGCATATATTGAAGCATTGAAGTTAAGATTAAAACAAGGTGGTATCAATGTTTAAATTTGAAGTTAATGAAGTTGTGAAGTATGTAAAGACAGACGAAGAGTTAGTGGTTGTTAATAGATTTAAAGACAGAATGAATAATACATATTTATGTAAAGATAGAAATAATAAAATTGACGCATATTCCGAGAATGATTTAAAGAGTAGAGATTAAATAGTCTCTATTTTTTATTTCATTTTTGATAAACTTATGTTAAAATAGAATAGAGGTAAAAAGATAAAAACAGTGAATATATGACAAACGAGTATAAAAGATTAACTAGTTGACACTATAATGACGGTTATGAATTTTGAGGAGATGCAAATTTTAATCTATTTATAGATGAATGAATTATCATATTAGATGTTTACATAACACCAATTTTGTATATGATACAATATGTATTAGATGATTTTGTTGTATAATATTTAAAGAAAGGAGAAATACAGTATGTTAGAAGAAAAGAATCTAAAAATTAAAGACACACTTCGTGCTACTAAAGAAAGACGTTCTAACATGGATTGTTATGTTTTCTCCGTCAAGATTCAAGAGAATAGGTTGTCTAAAGCAAAATTAGAAAAATTAATTCGTTGCTTCTTAGAGGCGAAGTGGTTGTATAATGCTGTTTTATCGTCTACAGAAGATTTTCCACGTAGTGGGATAAAAACAATTTCAATTAAGGTTAAAGATGATTTTGAAACAAGGGAGATTAAAAATCTATCCGCTCAAATGAAGCAGTCAGTTGTAGACAGTGTTAAGACCAATGTTATTAATTTATCAAAAGCTAAGAAGAAAGGTTTGAAAGTTGGTAGACTTAAATTTAAGAAAGAGTGTAATGAAATTGACTTACCACAATTTGGAAAAACATATAAAATCAAGTCAAGAAACAAACTTAGTATAGAGAAAATTGGTGTCTTAGTTGTGAATGGACTTGAACAGATTAACTTAGATGAAGTCGAGTTCGCCAACGCTAAACTCATTCAAAAGTCATCAGGTTTCTACATCAACATAACTGTCTATACTAAGAAGCAACAAGAAGCTCAAACTGAAAAAGAGATACTTGGTTTAGACATGGGAATCAAGGACCAATTGACATTCTCTAATGGAGTTAAAGTGAACTTTTACTTGGAAGAAAGTGAACAACTTAAGGGTTTGATGAGAAAACTGTCTCGTCAGACTAAGGGTTCTAACCAGTACAAGCAAACTTTAGCGAGAATTAAGAGAATTTACGAACATTATAACAACAAGAAAAAAGATGTAGTCAATAAACTAAACTCTGTTTTAGAGAAAAACTATATCATCTGTTTCCAAGATGAATTATTAAATCAGTGGAAACAAAAGAAGTCTAAACGTAAATTTAGTTTCGGAAGAAAGGTCCAGCACGGAATCTTGGGAAGAGTTAAGGACAAACTAAAAAATAACTCAACTAACGTAATGTTAGAGAGTTCTGTTCCAACAACTCAAACTTGTCCAGAGTGTGGATGCTTAACCAAACATAGTTTAGATAAAAGAGTGTACCATTGTAATCACTGTGGATTCGAATGTTTTGACAGAGACGTTCATTCCGCTAATATGATGGTACTATTGAGCGGGTATGGAACGTATCGCTCGTTAAACACGGATGCTGTTAGCACCGAGAAGATGGTTGGTCTTTTAGACAGCCTCACTAATCTTGGTGTGGTAGTTACTACCAACAGTATGTAAGCACACCACTAAGTGGAGTGTAGTTCAAAAGAATTCCTTAAACTTGGATTTATTCTACTTGTTAAAAAGCGTAAAGAGATTAACACTGAAACCTTATATAATTTTAACCAAAAACCATATATTGTTAAAGAATACTATTTTGGAGCAAAAATTTAAGATTTTAAGAAAAGGCGAGAGCGTAAAACAGCGGCCTACTGTACCACTAAAACAGCCGTAAAAAGGTGAAAAATGAAAAGGCTGTATAATCTATCAGTTTTAGTGAAAATCATGGTTTAAACGATTCTGGTGTACATTTAATTATATGAAAATTCACTATATAAAAGTATGTACATATTTTTCTCTTTGTGATAAAATAGTTTTGTAAAGTGAGGTCTAATACTATGTTAAGAATTACAAGAGATGGTGCAAAAATTATTGATAAGAAGATGAATTTTAAGGAAAACATGTTGTCAAGAAGAAAACAAGAGAAATTAATTTTTAAATATTTATTTCGATTTAATTCGTGGGGACTTAACTTCTTTGTTGTATTCTTAGTGCTTTGTATACCATCAAGTTTTGCATATTATTCTGTTTTAACATCAGGTATTGAAATTACATCGAAGATTGTTCTATGCTCTGTTATGTTTATATTACATCTCGTACTTACATGTATGTTTATTTGTGGTGATTGTGATTCATGTGAGCAAACGATTTTCAAACTATCAAAACGAGTTTTAACTAGATGAGAGCAAATCGACTCATCTATTATTGATACAACATTAGAAGAACGTACAAAAATTGCAGAATGGTTCATAGAAAGTAAAAACCTCATTGGTATCAGAAAAGACAAAGATGACTTGTATACATTATTCTATTATAATAAGTCTAATGATATTAAAGAAGAGAGTACATCACTATACGAATCATTAATTAGTAGTGAAATATCAAAACAGATGATTACTGGATATGTATATTCAATTAGTGATTTACTAACATATAATGCTAAAAGTAATGAAGAATAATTAGTAAGAGACTATTTACATGTAGTCTCTTTTTTGTTATAATGATACAGTAAAGAGAGGTGGTCCTTCATGAAGAAAATTTACATTTGCATCGGTGTCAATGGTTCAGGTAAGACTACCTATGTGCAAAAGCAGTTAAATAATGAAACAATCTCAATCAATGATTTGGATATTCAAGAAGTTAAAAAGTTCTTAGAGGATGATACAAAACAAATTCTATATGTAGACAATCAGAACCTAAAGCGTAAGACAAGACGTGGTATTTATAATTGTATTCAAGGTAAAGCAGAAGTAATTGCATTATGCTTCCTACAACTACTATCTATGTTAATTCATAATTTTAGTGAAAACAAAGGTCAAACAATTTCAGATGTTATTGAGGCATACAAGACACTCCAAGTTCCTCGTATTAGTGTAGATTGTGATAAGATTGAAAAGGTGTATGGTAATAACTTTAATGAGTTCAGACACGAATTTATGGGTAATTTACCTCACGACAATCCAAATCACAAAGAAAGCATTAACGAACATATCTTAATGTGTGTCCAGAACTCTAAGACAAAACAGTTAAAAGAAATCTCTAAGTACCACGATTTGGGTAAGTTCATCTGTAAGGAATTTATTTCTGAACATCATGCAGTTTATAGAAATCATGACTCGGTTTCAGCAATGTACTACCTCGCAAAAATTGATGTAACAAATCAAGAAAAATTAGATAATATGGAAGTAATTTACCAACATATTTCTGTAATCAATGATTTAACAGAAAAGCAAATCAAGAGAAACAAACTAGAAAAGATTGTTCCTTTAATGTTAGAGTTTAGAGAAATTGACAAGAAATCAAGAATTGTTTAATTAAACTAGGTGAAATATCCTAGTTTTTTATTTACAATAACAGATAAATATGATAATATAGTTCTTGTAAAAGAGAGGTACGCCATGACAAGACTACAAGACTTTCTAAAAATATTATCAGACAAAGGTGCTAAAACATATTATGTTGGTGGCTATGTTCGTGATATGATTTTAGGCAAAGAAAATAAAGATATTGACATTGAAATTCATTACATTACAGAAAAAGAATTCCTTGACACATGTAAGAGTTTTGATTTAGATATTAAGTTATGTGGTCAAGCATTTGGTGTATATAAGGCAGTTCTTGATGGACAAGACATTGACTTCTCATTTCCACGTACTGAAAAGTTAATTGGTACAAAGCATACTGATTTTGAGATTGCTGTAGACCCATTCATTGGTGAAGAAAAAGCAAGTCAGCGTAGAGATTTTACGATTAATGCTTTAATGATGAACACACAAGATGGAACAATCTTAGACTTTCATAAAGGTATGAAAGATTTAGAAGATAAAATCATTCGTCATACATCAGACAAATTTTCAGAAGATGCATTGCGTGTATACCGTGCCGCACAGTTTGCATCAAGATTTGGTTTCACTGTTGCACCAGAGACATTAGAATTATGTAAGCATATTGATGTAACGCATCTACCTCAGGAGCGTATTCAAGAGGAAACTTACAAAGCATTTACAAAAGGCACTCCTTCTATCTATTTTAATATTTTAAAGAGTATTGGAATTGAGTTAGTCAAAGAGTATAGAAGCATTGATAAAGTCGCTAAGAAGTACGATGTTGAAATGTGTATGGTTTATTTAGCGAAATGCGATAGCACTTTTGAATTGACTACACATAAGTCTAAGAAATATCTTGAATTATTACATTTCATGAGTGATATTCAAGAAGCAAAAGCATGGGTAAGTCAAAAATTCGATGACTCCATGATTAGTGTGGTATTCGATATTTTCTCGTTGGATACAGGTATTGATATTGAAAAAGAAAAGTCAGAGTTCATTCAATTCATTAAAAGTGTTAAAGGACAATATCTAACATCTAAGGAATTAATTGAGTTAGGTTACGAAGGACAGGCATTAGGCAAAGTATTAAAAGAAATGAAGGCTCTTGCTTGTCAAGGCTTAACACATGGTGAACTTCTTGAGATTTTCAAAGAGCGTATTTAATAAATAAAAGATTAAGATTAATTTCTTAGTCTTTTTTTATTTACTTTTCTGAAAGAATATGTTAAGATATAATAAAGTGAGGTGTTGAATATGAACTTAGTAGAAAAGAAAGCATTATTAAAAGATTATTTAAGTAAGATTATTTTTAATAAAGTTGCATACATTAATGGCAATGTAGTTAGAGCAGCTGATTTAACACATACTATGTGCCTAGATATTGAAGAATTAGATTTAGGTGACGTTAAAGTAACAATCAGACCAGAAAGTTTTAGTCGTAAAGTTGTTTATTCTTCAATTACACTAAAGATGTATGAAAATAATAAAGTAACAATGAATAATAGAATCCCATCATTTATAAATAAGGCGGCTTTAAATTTTGTTTCACAGTTAAATAAAAATCAAGTCGAAAAACTTATTTCAGCATTGGAACCTATTGTTTCTGATATTGATAGAGAAATTTCTTTAATTGATGAAGAAGAAAAGGTTTTAGAATTAAAAGAAAGAAACACTATCATTAAAAAGATTAAGAAGAATCTTAAGTCTGAAATTAAGTTTGATAAGTTAACAACATCTGAATTAAAAGAATTAAACAAATTAATTGAAAAAGGCACTTGTTAAAGAGTGTCTTTAAAGGGTTTATTGATAAAGAAATAATTAAGTGTCCTGTATGTGGCAATCTAGTAAAGAGAGGTATAATTCACTAATGAGTTACAGTATAAAGATTGAATTTGTAGAAAATGGCGATACACAATGTGTTCACTTCTTAAGATCGGATTGTTTTTATACAGACGAATTTGAAAAGAAATTAAATTTGTGTGATAAGAAACAAGAAATTGATTTTAATAAATTATTCACGATATTGGAACAAACACTAGAAAACTGGGTAAAGTCAGGAGATACAGAACTTGTAAGTAAAAACTACTATAACAATAGATATTGTAATGAACATTTGAATATGACGCCATATTTCACATCAAGGGATGCTGAAACATCTGATGAACCGTTAGAAGAAAATGTTATTGAGCCAATAACAAACTTCACATCTACTTTAAAACTTGCAATTATAAATATGCCTGTTTTTGAAATATATAACCTCATAGATAGTTTAGATAAATGTAATCTTTTTGTAAAGCATGGCATTCGTAATTACTATAAGCCAGAATTGAGAGACAGTGTGAAGTGTTACATTTGGGCAGACTAGTTGTATAATAATCTAGAGAGGTTCAAAAATATGGACAAAATGAAGTACGAAATGAGATATGCCTCAGAAAATAGTAACAGTATACATTATTATCATGATAAACTACCACTTAGTTTTGTAATTACAGAAGATAAGACATTAAAGTATCTGAGAATTGATGATATTGAATTCAAGAAACATAGAGAAAATGTAACAGATGAGTTTATTGGTAGATTAGAGGATATTACAAGAGATAAGGTATCGACTATAGATGACTTAATAGATAGTCTATTAAGCGATTTTAGAGAGTTTAAGCCTTCACAAACAGATAAGCATTTCTTAGCATTTAATACAAAATTTGAATTAGAAAAAGATTCTATCATGGTTAAGTTGCAACTAGAAAAAGATTATATTACGCTAGAAGTAAATAATTATTTAAGCAATGATTATCAAAAAGAAATTTTAAATTTTACTGGAATTAAAAACTCTAATATTATGTTTATTTATAATAACATTGTAAATAAATTAATTGAGTTTCATAGTAATTTAATTCATTTAGATAATAGTATATTTAATGAAACATTAGAACTCTTATCATGTGATAACGATAGAAAGGAATAATAAATATGCACGAGAAAGACATGCAATTACCTTACGATAAATGCGTTAAAATCGATCAAGAGGTTGACGCATTATTAAAGGAAGAAAAGAAAAGACAACAGTTAACAGAACGTAAGGCTAAATTACTAGAGGACAGTAAGAAATCAAGACATTTTGCCGTGTATAAGTGGTTAGGTTTAAACCTCATGCTTGAGTATGTGTGTGGTAGAATCTTGTGGGTAGTGCTCTTTATTCCTTTATTATTCCTGTATAGTATAGACACTAATGTTTGTGAAAAGGTAGTACATATCATAGCACCACCAATTAATGACCTTATTAGAATAAAGATGTCAAAGAAAAACTATATGATACCTATTAATGTCATTGATTGCCCTATTAGTATTAAACAGCAATTATACGATGTCATAAACAGAACATCTAAATACTTTTTAATAAAACATTATAATCGTATATACATATGTGACGTAAGTTTTAATGAAAAAAGATTATGTTTCAATTGCGAAAAAGATGCTAAATATCTTTTAAACCAATTAGTTGATGGAGAATACTATTCTATCACTGACATTATTACAGACAAACAAATAAAATATGAGAAAGGAAATTAAGATTTATGAAAAGATTTAGCGTATTAGTATTATTAATCGTAAGTATTCTTTATGCTGTTGGTTTATTTAATAAATCAACATATTATAAAGAAGTGAAAGAGACAGATTATGGTACACAAGAAGTTGAGCGAGAGGGAAATCGTTTAACTATAACAGACAATGTAAAGTTCGTATCAGATACAAATGTATCAGAAGAACGTGAAAAATACGGAACAGATAATAAAGCAAATCTAAGAGAATTGTATTATAAAGATGGGTATATCTATTTCAAATACATTATTACTAAGGGAGATACAATCAACGTAGGTGGTATCACATATACACAAACTAATAAAGTAAAGATTGAAACAAAACTAATTCAGAAGAGTCCTGCATTTGAGCAGCGAACAGACGAAGATTATACATATACTGATGGAGAACCATATTGTAGTTCTACAATCTTATCTATTGAAGAGTTTAATGAAGATTTTGGTAGAGTATATGTAGGTGAACTAACAGAAGAAGATGCTAAGAAGTATGTAGGCATCACAGCCGTGGTAACAATGTATTATGATTCATCTAATAAACTTCATGATGGTTTATCAATGACTAGAAGTGTTGAATACAGTATTGATAACTTTAATATGGATTAAAGGAGAAAAGACATGTTGTTTAATATTACATGGATTGTAATTATTTTGTTTGTTATTATTGGTAGTTCTGTGGCACAGTATAACTCATTGGTGGACAAGAACTCTAAGGTGGAACAGTACTATTCAGTCATTGAAACTACATTACAGAGAAGAAATGATTTAATTCCGAACGTAGTCAATTCAGTTAAAGGATATATGGCTCATGAGGAGAAACTGCTAACTGAAATTACCAATGCTCGTAAAGAGATTGGTAAAGCAGAAATTGAAAATGGCTCAAACCTCGATAGTTCAATTTCTAAGTTAATCGCACTAGCAGAAAGCAATCCAGAATTAAAAGCAAACGAAAACGTAAATGCCTTGATTATTGAATTAGAAGGAACAGAGAATAGAATCTTGGTTGCTCGTCAAGACTACATTAAAGCGGTAAGTGAATATAATGCAACTATTAGAAAGTTCCCTACAAGTGTATTTGCAAAGATTTTCGGTTTTAAGGAAGTTGAAGTTTTCCAGGCAACACCTGAATCTAAGACTGTACCAAACGTTGACTTGAAGTAGGTGGAACACTATGAAGAAACTTATATTACTGTTTCTATTATTATTTTCACCATTAACCGTTAAAGCAGAGACCATTCCCACACAGGCACCTACAAATGGTGTCTATGACCCTAATGGGTACTTATCTGATAAAACCATCAATCGTATTAAAGAAATTAACGACAAGTATGCAGAAAGTGATTTAAAGCCACAGATTGGTATTGTAATTGTTAATGAGGTTGATGGCAACATTGAACAAGTAGCGAATGAAACCGCAAGAAACTGGAAGATTGGTTTCTCTGACACTAATAATGGAATGTTGGTAATGATTGACATTAAAAACCATAAAATTAGAACAGAAACATCTAATAGTCTTTCTACATATATTACCGATTATCAAACATCTATTTTAAATGACTCTGTTAAATATGATTTTAGAAATGGTGATTATGATAGTGGAGTAAATGAGTATTTGAATGCATACACTAAAATGATGGATAGAGTTGTAAGTGGTAAAGAACCAATGTCACATGAAGAAAGATATATGAGAATAATTTTATCTTTTATGTTTTTCGCTCTTGTTGCAGGTATGATAGGAGTATTGCTGACTAAACTAGTACAGATATTTATTGGTGGAGATGACGATGACGGCTACTATGGTGGTGGAAGTTCCGGTTCAAGTGGCTCTAGTTCAGGTGGCTATTATCACCATCACTACTATTCAGGTCGTTCTTACTCTAGCGATAGTTCAAGTAGTAGTTCTAGTGATTCATCATCAAGTTGGTCTGGTGGTGGCTTCGGTGGTGGAGGTAGCACAGGTGGCTGGTGACAAGTTTGATTTGACACTTCCTATATTTAAACACTGGGGCAAGGTGTTTAATAAATATGGTTATGAATTAGTGAACGAGAGTTATTACTCATCAAACTATTCCGAGAACTGTATTAGTATTGTTCCAATTAACGAGGAAGACGTGTACCAGTATCATTATCCATGTCTAGTTCATGGTCGAAGTACAAAAGGCTTTGGCATTAAAGTCAAACATTGGAAGAATTTGGGTAGTAAGTTTGATTGTGAAAACTCTGTAGAACTTAACAAACTCTTAAAGCAGTTTATTAATGAATTAAACACTGGTAAAAAGAGTAAGAAATATATTCAAAGTAGACAAGATGAATTAAACAAAATTGCAGAAGAGTTAAATAATCTATATACAACTTGGGAAGAATAGTGTATAATAGAGACATGGAAGAACAGTACAAATTAGATTTGATTCAAACAATTCAAGAAACGAAAGATGGTGAAGTTAGTGTAGTTCAGTTACCTATTGAATTAATCGCAACTTCCACTATGTATCAATAAACAAAGGAGAGTGTACTATGATTAGTAAAAGAGTTTTAGCAGTAATGTTTTATACATTTGTGTTAGGATTGTCAGTTTGGGAATTATTTAGTTGGGGAAGTTCTCCATTAGACAAAATAGTAGCATTTTTCACAATCTTATTGTGTGCAAAGGGTATTGTAGAAAATCTTGTAAAAGGTGAGGGAAAGTAATATGCTAGTAAATATGAAAGAAACTATGGACATTTTAGATAAGTCAAGAGTGGTAGAAGTTAAACGTGTTAAACCAAAGAACCCATATTGGAGAGTACATAAGACTATAAGCGTTCGTAATTATGTAAAAATGATGGAAAAGTAGTATGAGAGTAGAGTTTGATAGTTATGAGAACTTAGTCATTAAGATAGGCAAAGATGTATGTTCGTAGTAATTGTTGCAGGTTCAAGAAGTTTTAACGATTTGTCATTAATGTATAGTAAATTAGACTATTATCTTCAAAAACAAGATAAAGTCCTTATTGTTCATGGTGGTGCAAAAGGTGCTGATAAGTGTGCCGCTACATACGCAAAAGATAGAAATATTGAAACAAAAGTATTCTTACCAGACTGGAATAAACATGGTAAGAAAGCAGGCATTTTAAGAAATATAGAAATGTTTAAGTATGCCTCACAATTTCAGAATAAAGGTTGTGTAGTCTTTTGGGACGGTAAGTCTAAAGGAACACAGAATGATATTGAACTATCTGAAAAATACAATGTTCCTTTGCGAATAGTTAAGTTTAGATGAATATAAATAAGCAAATAAAGGCATTTCTAGTACGGTCTGCCTTTTATTGATATATAGAATAGAGGAAATTATAAATGATAAAAGAATTAGACATTCTCTTAGGGGATTATGACGTTGTTGGTGTTGATAAGGAAAACATCTGTAAATTAGTTTTACGAGGCATCCATGGTGCATATTCGTATGACCCACCAAGTGAAGCACAGATTAGTATTGTGAGTAAGGTTTATATGGTACTATCTAAAAATGCAGATTTGCCACACAAAAAGTGGGGTATTAAGGATTGCGAGACAACAATGTTTAAACGATTGCTAGCCTGTAATGACATAGTAGCAATAGTTCTTGTTCATGATGATGGTAGAAAAGAGAGACATTATGTCGATTATCGAGAAGGCGCATCTGCAGGTTGTAATGAAGTTCAATCAACAAGGCTAGACGATAACGAGAATTTAGTTATTAAGAATTAACAAACAACTCCGAGGTAACTAAGGATAACTTCAAGAACTTCCCTGAAACGGATAAGAAATATTTCAGTTATAACGATTGGAATGAAGGTATCGTAATCGAAGGATGTTCTTCTGAAGAAAAAGCAGTTGTAGTACCTAAAGAGATTAATGGTAAACCAGTATTAGCTATCGGCGAAAGAGGACTAGGTAATATGCAAAACTGTGAAGCAATTATTTTGCCAGATAGTGTTCGTTTGCTTGGAGAATCTGCATTTGTAGCTGATATGAAATTAAAATATATTCATCTGGGTACTGGGCTAAAGAAAGTAAGTGATGATGCATTTAATGGCTGTAGTTCTTTAGAATCTATCACATTCCCAGAAGGGACAGAGACTATAGAAGGACAAATATTCTTTTATGGTCGTTCATTAAAAACAATTACAATTCCAGCAAGTGTAACAGAAATTACAAAATTATTCTATTTTGCGGATAACTGTAACCCAGATGTAGAAATCCATACACCTAAGGGGTCAAAAGCAGAAGAAGTAGCGAATAGTCTAGGTCTTAAAGTAGTAAATGACTAAAGGAGAATAATGATGAACAAAAAATTATTAACAGGATTATGTGCAGGAATTATGCTTGTTGGTTTAGTAGGTTGTGGGCCTAAGGAATCAAAGCAAGAAAATGAACAACCTGCAACAGAGCAAACAACAGAAGCATCAAAGAAAGAAGAGAAAGACACATCAAAATTTGATATTCTTTCACAGAAGAAACTTGAGGAATTTAAGATAAGAGCATCTGG
>QWCI01000557.1_pt1 | contig 15431 bp, 11 predicted proteins | sample 1972541 | NCBI WGS metagenome assembly QWCI01 (sample SAMN09866712, study PRJNA288562) | Human oral metagenome isolate term3_saliva, whole genome shotgun sequencing... | isolation source: mouth | host: Homo sapiens | place: USA: California | reverse complement strand
TCCGGAAGCGTCTCCGGTGTGGAGACGCCTTACTGATATTGCTGGCAGCTCATCGCTGGGTACTCATCGGGTGCCCATCAGCTTCCAACCCGCTTCCATCTTCTCGGCGTTGATGACGCGTGGCCATCACTGGGTGGTGATCATCTCCTCCACGTCATCCCAGACGGCATCTGTCACAGCGCCTGTTCGGAAGGCTCGAGCGAGTGCTCGTCTGGTTCGGGCCCGCTGGATGCACCCCGCGTCGGGGTGAATCCAGGCTCCTCGACCTGGAAGAGTCGCCGTCGGGTCGAGATGAATCACACCGTCGGGCGAACGCACGATCCGCACGAGAGCGGTTCTGTGCGCGCGAGTACCGCATCCGATGCAGGTGCGCTGTGGCCTCGTGGTGAGCTCAGGCGGCAGGGGATACGACACAATCCCCTAGCTTAGTCGAGCTAGGGGATTGTTTGTCTCAGTTTCTATGAGCGACTTGTCACGTCGTCAGGAGTGGAGACTCGCGAGGCGATCTCGTCGTCACCAGTTTCTGTGTCGGCGTGGATGTCGATGTGATAGTTCGTCAGACGCGCGGCGAGTCGAGCGTTCTGGCCTTCCTTGCCAATCGCGAGGGAGAGCTGGAAGTCCGGCACGATGGCGGTAGCCGTGCGGTTGTCGACGGAGTGGACGACGACGCGGGTCACACGGGCCGGCGACAGGGAGTTAGCAACGAAGCGCGCGGGATCGTCGGAGTAGTCGACGATATCGATCTTCTCACCACCCAGCTCAGCCATGACGGAGCGCACACGCGCTCCCATGGGTCCGATGCAAGCGCCCTTGGCATTGATGCCTTCTCGGGTGGCTGCCACGGCGATCTTCGTGCGGTGGCCGGCCTCGCGGGCGATTGCCTTGATCTTGACGAGTCCCTGCTGAATCTCGGGAACCTCGCGCTGGAAGAGACCGGCGACGAGGTTGGGGTGGGTGCGCGACAGGGTGATGCGCGGCCCGCGTTCGGTGCGCTCGACGCCCACAATGTAGGCGCGGATCCGGTCGCCGTGGCGGTAGGCCTCACCGGGAACCTTCTCGCCGTCGGGCAAGACGGCCTCGAAGTCGTCGGAAACCTGAACCATCGTGGGGCGGCCGGGGCGCGGGGCTTGGACGGTGCCGGTGATAATCTGTCCTTCTCGGCCCGCGAAGTCACCGAAGACACGCTGGTCATCAGCGTCGCGCAGGCGCTGCATGATGACGGAGCGCGCCGTGGACTGGGCGATGCGCCCAAAGTTCTTCGGGGTGTCATCAAATTCACCAATGGGGTTGCCGTCTTCGTCCTCGTCCATCGCCATGACGGTGACGCGCCCGGTCTTCTTATCAATTTCGATGCGGGCCTGGGAGATCGCACCGGGCAGGTTGTGGTACGCCTTGAGCAGTGCCTCTTCGATGGCGTCAACGAGGGTTTCGAGGCTGACGCCCTTCTCGTTTTCCACCATCCGCAGGGCGGTCATATCGATTTCCATGGTCTTCTACTTCCCCGTTCCAAAGTCGACGCGGGAACGCGCCTTCCTCATGTCCTGATAGTCAATGGTAGTGGCTTCGCCGTCAACATCGATCGTTGCACTGGTCTCGCCCGCGTCGATGACGCGACCGGAGACGTAGCCGCCGGCGCGCAGCTTGATACGCACGAGGCGTCCGATTTGCCGCATCCAGTGGCCAACCTTCGTCAGTTCGCGCTCGGCCCCGGGGGTGGAGACCTCCAGCAGGTATTCACCGTCGATTGGATCGGCAGCGTCCAGCGCCTTCGACACGGCGCGGGACACGTCCGCAAGAGTGTCAGAGTCAATACCGTCGGCACCAATCGGGGCTTCGACGACGACTCGCAGGAGTGGCATCGCGTCGGAGCGCGTGCGGGTCACCGAATCCAGTTCGAGCCCCGAGGCTGCGACCACGGGAGCCAGCAGCTCTTGAAGCGGTCCGTCAGTCGTGGACGATCCCATATACGCCTATCTTTCTTCTCTCGAACGCGGGTCAGTTACCCATCCTACCCGTGGGTGTGGGATGATGCGGGGGTGCGATTCGCAAATCTGACTATGACCACACGCCGTATCCCCGGCCTCGTTGCTGCCGGTACGGCGCTTTTCGCGCTATCCGCGTGTTCCTTGTCCACCCCGTCAACGACCCTGACGGGCTTTGCTGCAGCTCGCGACCAAGCAGCGCGAACGGAAGCTGCCGCGTCCGCGCGGGCCACGCAGCTCGCCGAACTCGCCACCGAGTGCGCGCCCTGTTCCAGCGCGCTACGTACGGCTGCGTCGTCCTCCGACACTCGTCTCGAGACTCTTGGCGGCCTCTGGGATCCGTGGGGAGGGACACCTCCCGAAGGCCAGGAGGCTCCCGATCCGGTCTCCGAGGCCCCCACCGATGTGGCTGCGTTCGTGTCATGGATGGCTCGCACAGCCACCCGCGACCTGCAGATCGCTACCGAGGAGGACGCTCAATCCGACAAGGCGCGCACGCTGGCTGCCTCCGCGCTGGGCCGCTATGCCAATGCTGTATCCATCGCGCACGCCTACGGGATCGATGTCAACGCGGGCGATAGCCAAGCTTCGGCTGTCAACGACCGCGTGAACACATCCTCCTCCAAGGGCGTGCAGAGCTGGGATATCGAGTCGTACAACGAGTCCTCGATTTCCTCAACGTTCACTCTGTCGGGCAGTGATCTTGCGTCGTCGAAGGAGCTCTCCGACGCCGTCACCATGTGGGATTGCATGGCTTCCACGCTCCCGAAGGTGCATTCGGACACAGATGCTCTGAGCGTGACGGACGTTTACGACATGTCGGGTGCTCTGCTGGTCCGTGCTGATATCGCGCTGCAGGCAGGCGCTGCGGATACGCGTACGCCGCGTTGCGAGCTAGATTCCCTGGACACAGCCACACTCGCCTCGAACCTGCTCGCCGTCGATACCGCGCTGTTCGCTTCCAAGTCCGAGGCAGTGCGTAGCGCTGGCGCACGTGCAGCGCTCGCTGACATCGAGCAGTGGGCCTCCCACACAACGCTGCCGGCATTGATCGGCACTCGTTAGAATCATCCACCCGGTCGACTTACGACTCCGAGAATCCAATAGAAAGAGGGCCGCTCCCCACCCGGGGAGCGGCCCTCTCGTTATGTCGAGTCAGAGGCGAGCGGCGATGTCGTCGCCGATCTGGGAGGTCGAGCGCACGAGGGGGCTGCCGCTAGCAGCAGCCTCGGCTCGCGCCGCCATGTCGGCGTCGATGGCTGCGCGCACACGTGCTGCCTCGTCTGTGAATCCCATGAAATCGAGCATGAGCGCGACCGACGAGATGGTCGCGGTCGGGTCGGCCTTCCCCTGCCCCGCGATGTCGGGCGCGGAACCGTGCACGGGCTCGAACATGGAGGGGAACTCACACGAGGGGTTGAGGTTACCCGACGCGCTCAAGCCGATGCCGCCGGTGACGGCCCCGGCCTCGTCGGTGAGGATGTCACCGAACAGGTTGTCCGTGACGATCACGTCGAAGCGCGCAGGGTCGGTGACCATGTAGATGGTGGCAGCGTCGATGTGACAGTAGTCGACGCGCACGTCGGGGTACTCCTCCCCCACCTCGTCGACGATGCGGCGCCACATGTGTCCGGCGTTGACCAGGACATTGTGCTTGTGGACGAGAGTCAAGTGCTTTTTGCGCGAGGCGGCCACCTCGAAGGCGTAGCGCACGACGCGCTCGACACCGTATGCGGTGTTGACGCTGACCTCGGTTGCGATTTCGTGCGGGGTGCCGCCGCGCACGGCCCCGCCGTTGCCGCAGTAGAGGCCCTCAGTGCCTTCGCGTACCACGACGAAGTCGATGTCGCCGGGGTTAGCCAGGGGGCTGGGCACGCCCTCGTAGTACTTGGAGGGACGCAGGTTCACGTAGTGGTCAAGTGCGAAACGCAGCTTGAGCAGCAGCCCTCGCTCGAGGACGCCGGAGGGAACGGAGGGGTCACCGACCGCACCCAGGAGGATGACGTCGTGGCGCTTAATGGCCTCAAGGTCCTCGGCAGTGAGGGTGTCGCCGGTCGTATGCCAGCGCTGCGCACCCAGATCGAAGTGGGTCGTCGAGTAGTCGATGCCCTTGTCCGCCAGGACGCGGTCCAGGACCTTCAGGCCCTCGGGGACGATTTCCTTGCCGATGCCGTCGCCGGGGATTACTGCGATGTTCAGTGTCATACGTCCATCTTCCCCCGCCCACGCGCGCTCGTCCGCACGGGTCCAACCCGTGGTCCCTTTGCGCCGTGACGTGTCCCATACGGGGCATGAACGAGGCCGGGGCTGGGAGGGCGTTGACGCTCCCCTGACCCCGGCCATGTCTCAGTGTCGGATCAGACCCAGATCCCCGAGGGGGCGAAGTAGTACCAGCGGCCGGCGATGGATGTCCATCCGGTCGCCATTCGGCCGTCGTCGCCGAAGTAGTACCAGCTGCCCGCATGCTGCCAGCCGGTGAGCATGGTGCCGGTGTCGGAGAAGAGGTACCAGGTGCCTCCGACCTGAGTCCATCCGGTTGCCATGGCCCCGGTGGAGGGCTCGAGGTAGTACCAGGTACCTCCGTCGCTGACCCAGCCGCTCACGCGTGCACCGTAGGCGTTGTAGTAACTCCACACGCCGTCGGCCTTGTCCCAGCCGGTGACCATGTAGCCGCCAGCACCGAAGCGGTAGGTGGCCTCGCCGATGGTGACGGTCTGGTTCATCGCATAGGTGGAGTCCTCCAGCTGCCACTTCCACCCTGAGCCGGTGTTAACCCAGTGCGCGGGATTGACTGCGGGCGCAGGTTCAGGCGTGGGCTGCGGGTCCGGTGTGGGGTCAGGGGCAGGTTCGGGGGCGGGAGCGGAATCTTCACCGGGATCGACCAGGCCAAGGTAGGCGGCGTCCACGCGCATAAACTCGATGTTCTTGTAGCCGCCGGACTCGTAGAGGAGGCCCCAGGTGCCGTCAGCGAGGGCGTGAAGGGTCGAGTAAGCCATGTCGCCGCTCTCGAAGACCGTGCCGTCGTTCCAGGTGAAACCGTCGTCGTAGGAGACGCGGATTGTGCCGTTGGCGCGAGCACTGGAGGAGTTGGCGTTGGAGAAGAGCAGGACACGGGCGCGTGCGGACCCCTCGGGGGCGTCCGGGAATGCGCGGATGATGGAGGCGTTGTTCCGCGGGTCAGTCAGGTCCCAGTTGTGGCGGAAGGGACCCCAGGTCTGACCACCGTCGTAGGAGATAGCCTCCAAGCGCTGGCCTGCGGCGCCCTGCGTGCGCGAGTTGAGGAGCAGGCGTCCGTCGGAGAGTTCGACGACCTTGTTCTCGTCCGCACTGCCTTCGGTGGGGGTGCCGGGTTTCCAGGTCGCGCCGTGGTCGTCGGAGTAGACGGAGACGGCCATGAGGGAGGTGGAGCCGGAGTTGGCGACAGCGTACTGCTGGATGAGGCGTCCGGCGTGGGTGCCGTAGCGCAGCTGGATGCCTTCACCGGAGGACGCAAAGCGGGTGAACCACGCTCCTTCGTATCCGGAGCTCACCTGGTCGGTGATAGTTCGGGGGTTGACCCATGTTTCGCCATTGTCGTGGGATTCGACGACGTGGGCGTGCAGGATGTTGCGCGCCGTGGGGTCCATGCCCAGCTGGGATTGGAAGAGGCCCGCGTCGTAGGACTTCACTGAGAACATAAAGATTGTGCCGGTGGTGCGGTCGACGACGAACGAGGGGTCGGAGTATCCGACCTTGGCCGCACCGGGGGTGCCGGCAAGGGCGGTCTGAATGGGGGTCCAGGACTTACCGCCGTCCTTGGAAATGCGGTAGATGATGGAGTTGGCCTGGGGCGCGTCCTGGCAGGTGTCGGGACGACCGTCCCATGCGGCGACGATCCAGCCGTTGGTGGCAGTGGTCAGCGCGGGGATGCGGTGACAGTTGAAGCCGACGAGGCCGGGGGACGCGAGGCGAACCTTGTCTCCGATGGCGTAGTCGGTCGGAGTCTCAAGCGGGTCTGGGGCGGCGGGCCGAGTCCCGGCGGCGACGGTAATGGGGTCAGTAGCGGAGACGAAGTTCCCAGCGATGACGTCGGTGCCGTTGCGGTCACGGGTGGCCGCCCACGTAGCACTGGGCGTAAAGGTCCCGGCCGCGACATCCTCCTGCGTCACCGTGTGCGTGGCGGAGGTGCAGGACTTGGTGGTGTGAGCGGCCAGGTTGTGCCAGCGGCAGTTGGGCGCTCCGGTCGTGAGAACGCCGGACAGGTTGGAGTCGACCGGGAAGACGGTGAGCGCGCTGTCGGTGTTGTTGGTATAGGTGAAGGTGACGGTCACGACGTCACCGACGTACAGGGTGTCGCCGATTGCATCGGTACGCGTGGCAACGACGCTGATTGGAGCAGACTCTTCGTCGGTTGCCGAGGCCGTGGCGAGCGCCGCGTCGCCGGTGTCACTGTGTGGGGCGGCCAGGGAGGGGGCCGCGAGGCTCACGCATAGCAGCGCGGCTCCCGTGGCTGCCGCGAGGGCTCGCCCGTAGTAGCGGAGGGTCATCGTTGGTCCTTCCAGGGAGGGGTGTCAATGGGCGGCGGCTGAGTTGGAACTCACCCTCCGCAAGATTCATCATACAAATTAGGATGCTAACTAACCACTTATACAAGAAGTGTGCCATATAGTCACCATGCTAATTACCAACAAACCACGCAGATAGCTACCCGCCCAACGCACCATCACCCGTGCGACACATCCGCAGAAACTAACCGAATATACACATCTTCAAGCCTGTCAACGCAGGCACGAATGTCATACTGCTCACCCAGCACGCGGTAGCGTGCACCCTCACTCACACGCGCCTGACGCCCCCGCTCAACCCACCTGTCAATCGCGCGGGCGAGCGCTCGAGCATCCCCGGCCTCGTACATACTGTCCTCGCTGAGGGCGAACTGGCTGGTCGCCGTCAACGGACCGCGTGCGATGACGGGCACGGCACCATGCCGGAGGACCTCCAGAGCACTCAGCCCCTCAACCTCAATCCGCGCCGCGTGCACATAGAGGTCACAGCGAGACGCCTCGCGCGCGAGCTCCTGTGCACTCATGAAAGCAAAGCGCACAGGGCGAGTAATGACACCATCGCTCAAGAGAGCCGAGGCCTGGGCGCGCAGAGCACGCTCGGTCGGGCCGCGCCCGGCAAAGGTCAGTTCAATAGAGCGCGCATGGGAGCTGTAGCACAGGGCGCGCAGAATGGTCGCCTGGTCCTTTTCCCGTGAGAACCGCCCGACGGCGAGGATACGAACAACAGACGAGTCACCTTCATCGCCACGCGCATCCGCGCCATCGCCCCCCTCCCCCAGCGGGACACCATTCGACAGAAGCAGGAGCGGGGGGCGCAGTGCAAGCGGCTCCAGACGATCCCAGACGGATTGAGACGGGCACTGCACAAGCGAACACCGATTGAAGATGGCACGCTTCCACAGCTCAAGGATCATGCGATTGAGCAGGCGCGCCCGATCCAAGTAGATCGAGGCCGTCAGATTCTCGGGGTGAATATGATAGGTCGCCAGAGCGGGCACACCCGCCCGGCGGGCAAGCTGCGCAACGACAGCCTGCAGATAGAAAGGCTCCTCGAGATGAACAACGTCGGCCCACTGGAGCGCTCGCTTCACCTGGGTGCGCCGCACGCGCGCAAAGGCATACCCCTGGGAGGCTATGAGGGATCCCACAACAGGAACAGACATGGGAGGGAGCGGGTACTCAGGCACACCGACGCCACAATCATCCCCATCACGCGGCGGAGCCGAGAGAACGCGCACACGATGCCCACGTTCCCGAAGCAACGTAATTGTCCGCCGCGCAGAAGACGCCAGGCCATTGCCACGGGTATAGAGATCGTTGATCACAAACAGAATATTCAGGGACCGTTCACAAGTCCTTCCCCGAGCGACCATAACACCATTCTAAGTCAACCTTGTGGTCAGCATATTTCGGTCGCAGACGTTACCTGGCGAGCATTGCACGTGAGCGCATAAACGAACCCCGACCTCGTCCCACACAAGGGAACGAGGTCGGGGCTTGGGCCTATCCGACACTGACCGCAAGATCAGCGCGCGGCGCTGCCCTCGGTGTAGTCCGCGTCGGAGTCGGTCCAGCCGAAGGCCTTACGCAGCTTCTGGCCGGTCTTCTCGATCGGGTGGGCCTCTTCCTCGGCGCGCAGCGCCTTGAACTCGAGAGCGCCGTTGTCCTGGTCGGCGATGAACTTACGGGCGAAAGTACCGTCCTGGATGTCGGACAGGATGTCCTTCATAGCCTGCTTCGCGGAGTCATTGATGACGCGCGGACCGGAGACGTAGTCGCCGTACTCAGCGGTGTCGGAGCAGGACCAACGCTGCTTCGTGATGCCACCCTCGTTGATGAGGTCGACGATCTGCTTCATCTCGTGGCAGACCTCGAAGTAAGCGATCTCGGGCTGGTAGCCAGCCTCGACCAGCGTCTCGAAACCAGCCTGGATCAGATGGGAGACACCACCGCACAGCACGGCCTGCTCGCCGAACAGGTCGGTCTCGGTCTCCTCGGTGAAGGTCGTCTTGATAACGCCGGCGCGAGTACCGCCGATACCCTTCGCGTAAGACAGAGCCAGCTCCCAGGCCTTGCCGGAGGCATCCACCTCGACGGCGACGACGTCCGGGGTACCCTTGCCCTGCACGTAGGTCTCGCGGACCTTGTGGCCCGGACCCTTGGGGGCAACCATGATGACATCGTGGCCAGCGGGGACCTCGATGTAGCCGTAGCGGATGTTGAAGCCATGTGCGAAGAGGAGGGCGGAGCCTTCCTTCAGGTTGGGGGCAATCTGCTCGGCGTAGACGTAGCGCTGGACCTGGTCGGGCAGCAGCACGGAAACGACGTCACCCTCGGCGACGGCCTCGGCCACGTCCTTAACCTCCAGGCCGGCGGCCTCAGCCTTGGCCCAGGAGGACGAACCGGGGCGCAGGCCAACGACCACGTCAACTCCGGAATCCTTCAGGTTCAGCGCGTGTGCGTGACCCTGCGAGCCGTAACCGATGATGGCGACCTTCTTGGACTGGATCAGCGACAGGTCTGCGCCGTCGTCGTAGATGATTTCTGCCATTTTCATTTCTCCTTCAGTTGATCCGTGATCGAGCGCGACCCGCGGCCAATGGCCACGGCACCCGACTGGACGAGTTCGGTGACGCCGTAGGGTTCCAAGGCCCGCAGCAGCGCCTCCAGCTTGGGTAGGGAGCCGATCGATTCGATAACGACCGACTCGGGTTGAACGTCGACGACGTGCGCGCGGAACAAGTCCACGATCTGCAGGACCGAAGTGCGACGGGTTTCGTCGGCCTGGACCTTCATGAGTAGCAGGCGTCGTTCGACGGAGTCTTCGGGTTCAAGCTCGACAACCTTGAGGACGTTGATGAGCTTGTTGAGCTGCTTCACCACCTGCTCGATGGGCGCGGAGTCTGCGTCCACGATGATGGTCATGCGGGAGATCTCGGGGTGTTCGGTCTCCCCCACGGTCAGCGACTTGATGTTAAAGGCACGGCGGGCGAAGAGAGCGGCGACGCGGGTGAGCACGCCGGGCTTGTTTTCGACCAGCACAGCCAGAGTGTGACGGTTCATCATCAGTCTTCCACCTCCCAGTCGGGCGCCATGCCCTTGGCGTAACGAATCTCATCGTTGGAGACGCCCGCGGCAACCATCGGCCAGACCATCGAGTCCTTGGACACGCGGAAATCGATGAGCACGGGGCGATCATTGATCGACATGGCCCATTCGATGGCCTCGTCCACCTCGTCGATGGAGCGGACCGTGCGCGCAGCCATACCGTATGCCTGGGCCAGCATCTCGAAGTTGGGGATCTGCTCGCCCTCAACGGGGTTAAGCGTGGTGTTCGAGTAGCGCTTGCCGAAGAACAGGGACTGCCACTGGCGCACCATGCCCAGCACCGAGTTGTTAATGAGGGCAACCTTGATTGGGATGTTGTTGATCGTGCAGGTGGCTAGCTCCTGGTTGGTCATCTGGAAGGAGCCATCGCCGTCGATCGCCCACACGACTTTGTCGGGGACACCAACCTGGGCGCCCATGGCTGCGGGAATGCAGTAGCCCATGGTGCCCGAGCCGCACGAAGAGATGAAGCTGCGCGGGTTGTCCAGCGTGATGAACTGCGATGCCCACATCTGGTGCTGGCCCACGCCCGTCACGTAGACGGCGTCGGGGCCGACGCGGTCAGACAGCTTCTTCAGGACTGCCTGAGGTGCCATCATGCCGTCGTCAGGTTCCGCCCACCCGATCGGATACTTCGTGCGCAAGCGGTCCAGGTAGCGCCACCATCCGGAGATGTCGGCCTTTCCGTCGGCCGAGGCCTGGGTGATCTCGTCGGTCAGGATCGGCAGGGCGGTCGCCAGGTCAGCAACAATCGGAATGTCAGCGTGGCGGTTCTTCGAGATTTCCGCGGCGTCAATGTCGATATGAACGATGGTCGCACGGGGCGCGAAGGAATCGAGGCGTCCGGTCACACGGTCGTCGAAACGGGCACCGAGGGCCACGATCAGGTCGGCGCGCTGCAGGGCACCGACGGCGGCAACTGTGCCGTGCATGCCAGGCATACCGAGGTTGTGGCGGTCTGAGTCGGGGAAGGCACCGCGCGCGGTCAGTGTGGTAACGACGGGCGCGTTGGTGGCCTCGACCAGAGCGGAGAGGGCCTCGGTCGCACCGCCGCGGATGACGCCGCCGCCGACATAGAGGACGGGGGCCTGTGCATCCACAATTGCGCGGGCCGCAGCACGCACCTGCTTCATGTTCGGACGGTCGGCGACCTTGTAGCCGGGCAGGTCCAGGGCAGGCGGCCACGAGAAATCCATCTCGGAGACCTGGGCGGACTTGGTAATGTCCACGAGGACGGGGCCGGGGCGGCCTGTGCCGGCCACGTGGAAGGCCTCGGCCAGGCGCGCGGGAATGTCCTGAGGGTCCGTCACCAGGAAGGAGTGCTTCGTGATAGGCATCGACGCGCCCACGACATCAGCTTCCTGGAAGGCGTCAGTGCCGATCAGGGAGGCACCGACCTGACCCGAAATTACGACGATCGGCACGGAGTCCATGCAGGCGTCACCCAGGGCGGTCAGCACGTTCGTCGCACCGGGGCCAGATGTCACGAGAGCGCAGCCAACCTTGCCGGTGGCAAGCGCGTAACCTTCGGCCGCGTGTCCCGCACCCTGCTCGTGTCGAACCAAAATGTGACGAATTGCCGTCGACGCCATCAGCGGGTCATAGGTCGGCAGAATTGCGCCGCCAGGCATACCGAACACGTCGGTCACGCCCAGGGCTTCGAGGCTCGCCACGATAGCCTCGGCTCCGGTCATTCGGGTGGTGGTACTCGCGTCGCTCACCAGTCGTCCTCTCAATCGTTGGGACCGTCTCAAAGAAAAAACCCCGTCAAGTCCGTGCAGCAGCGCGGATGCGGGGAAAAGGCGTGCGATCCATCCTCTCGTTACGCGGCAGGCATCGCACGCCCAGGTACGATGACCAGGGCAAGGATTCCAATCTCACGAACGTCGAGCATGTTAATACCGTAACGCGCCACCGCGAGGCGCTCCTGTCTATCTCATTGTGCGGACCCTTATGTCCTCAACGCTATCTAGGACGATGGACTGAGATACACAGCACCTGAAACTGGTTTAATTGACTCGTATCACACACCATCAATTTATGCACGGAGATTACATCGTGGTCAAGATCTTCGAGATACTTCACGAGCAGCCAGTGTTGTTCCTGTTCCTCCTCATCGGCATCGGCATGGCCTTCGGCAAGGTTAAGATCAAAGGCATCGGTCTGGGTGCCGCTGCCGTTCTCTTTTTCGCCATCGTCATGGCGGCATGGGCGCAGTCCTTCGGTATTGAGCTGCAGGTGACCAAGCAGCTGGGCACGCTGGGTCTGACGCTCTTCACGTTCGCGATCGGCATCAACTCTGGCGCTTCCTTCTTCCATAACCTCAAGACAGCTGTCGGCCCGATCCTGACGATGGTGGCTTTCTACGGAATCGCCGCTACGCTGGGCCTGTACGTCGGCAAGGCCATGGGAATGAATATTTCGCTCATCGCCGGTACTTTCGCGGGTGCGGTCACCAACACCCCGGCACTTGCTGCGGCAGGCGAGGCCAGTGGCGACCCCGCGACGGCGACGGTCGGCTACTCTATCGCGTACCTCTTTGGTGTCATTGGCATGCTCGCCGCCTCTATGGCAGCACTGCACTACGGCCGCAACGACAAGGATGCCCCCTCTCCTCTGTCGAACCGCACAATCCGCGTCGAACGCGACGATCATCCCTTCGTTGGTGACATCTACGAGAAGCTCGGCGAGAAAGTCTCCTTCTCTCGACTGCGCCGAGGCGAAACGGGGCCGATCACCCGTCCGCAGATGTCCGACACCCTCGATCCGGGTGACCTCGTGACTGTCGTCGGCCCCCGCGAGCTCGTCGCCCGCGCTGCTACCGAACTGGGCCACGCGTCGTCCCATTCGCTCATGCAGGACCGCACCTACTTGGACTTCCGTCGTATGACGATCTCCAACCCGAAGGTCGCCGGCCGCACGGTCGCGTCGCTCGGCCTCGCCAAGGAGTTCTCCGCAACAATCTCCCGCGTGCGCCGTGGCGACGTCGACATGGTCGCTGAACCTGGCCTTGTCCTCCAACAGGGTGACCGTATCCGCGTCGTCGCTCCGACCTCGAAGATGGTTGAGATCACCAAGTTCTTCGGTGACTCCTCGCACGGTCTCACCGATCTGAATCCGGTCGCCCTGGGCCTGGGCATGGCAATCGGCATTGCAATCGGCGAGCTGCCGATCTTGACCCCATCCGGCGAGTACTTCTCGATCGGTTCCGCGGCCGGCACGCTCATCATCGGTCTTATCTTCGGACGCCTTGGCCGCATTGGCCCCATTGCGACGGCCCTGCCCTTCACCACCTGCCAGGTGATCGCGGAACTCGGCCTGCTCATCTTCCTCGCCCAGGCAGGCGCGAAGGCCGGCGGCCAGATCCTCAGCGCCTTCACATCGGGTGCCTGGGTCAACATCTTTATCCTTGGCGCGATCATTACGTCTACAATGGCTATTGGCTTGTACGTCACCATGCGATGGGTGTTTAAGATGGGCGGCACGAAGCTCGCAGGCCTCCTCGGCGGCGCGCAGACGCAGCCCGCGGTCCTGGCCTTTGCGAACGGCCGTACGAACTCCGATCCGCGCGTGGCACTGGGCTATGCCCTGGTATACCCGGTCGCGATGGTCGGAAAGATCGTCGTTGCGCAGGTACTGGGCGGCATGTAACCAGACGTTGGCAGCGGGGGACCTCCACACCACCCAATAACCCCGCAGCCGTGCCAGTGGGCGGGGATTCCCCCATCCTCCCCCGCCCGCGCGAATGGGGCTGACCATCACTGGTTGGCCCCATTCGTCTACCTAGAAGCGCGCGATGCGCCCGTCTGGGCCCGCCCCGGCCGTGGAACTCACCGCGCATACCAGGTACCGCTCGAAGAACGAGGCCGTGGCGCGTTCGTCCTCTGTCTTACTTCGCATCAGCGCACCGTCGATGCAAATGTTTCACGCATATTTCACGCGAGCGTATCGATATGCTCCACCCACGCTTCAGGCACCTCGGGTATGTTGGCGCAAAAGGACAGACACCCCACGTGCTCGTTCATCGGAGGGGTCCTTTCATGCGCACGCAAGCCCGCTGTTCGGAGTGTGGGCGACCTCGCCCACGTGCGAAACAGAATCCACGCGCGTAGTTTCCGGGGTGGAGGATTGCGAAAAATTTGGGGGTTGGGCGGGTCTCCAGGTCCGGGTACCAACACGCATACGGATAGGAAACGAACATGCGGATAGGTTCTTAACCTATCCGCGGGTGCACGCCTGCGCGTGTGGGCCAGGGCAGGGTCAGTGAGAAAGGCGCCGTGGGTCGTGCGAGTGTAGGAGTGTGGGATACGGGTCCTATAGTATCGCGGGGTGTTTGAGTCCTGTCCTCCCCCCCTTTTTCCTGTGTCTCGTGGGCGGATTCTGGGGGTGGTTGCAACACGTGTTATGCCCTGAGCAGCAGTTCGAGGCGCTGCTTGGGTGTGTCCCAGTTTAGCGTTTTACGGGGACGGTCGCCCCGCTGGTCGGCGATGGCGTCCAGGTCTGCTTTGGTCAGGAGTGACAGATCGGTTCCTTTGGGCATGTATTGGCGCAACAGCCCGTTCGTGTTCTCATTCGTGCCGCGTTGCCAGGGCGAGTGCGGATCACAAAAATACACGTCAAGGCCTAGTTCGGAGGCGATCTTGCGGTGTTGGGCCAGCTCGCTTCCCTGGTCCCAGGTCAGTGACAGGCGCAAGGAATGGGGCATGTCTGCGAGCTTGTCGATGATGGCATCTTGAACCTCAGTAGCTGTATGTCCATTGGGCAAGTAGAGCAGCAGCGTGTACCGGGTCGAGCGTTCCACGAGCGTGCCGACCGCGGATTGTCCCTTGGCACCGATGATCAAGTCACCTTCCCAGTGGCCAGGGACCGCCCGGTCTTCCACACTGGCGGGCCGTTCGCTGATCATCACCATAGGATCCTTGAACCGCGGCCGCACCCCACGGGAGTATGCGGCTGGGCGCCTGCGGGCTCGGCCTTGGCGCATCAGGGAAGCGATCTCTTTGCGCAGTGCGCCTTTGGCCTGGATAAAGATGGACTGATAGATCGTCTCCACGCACGGGTTCATGCTCTGATTATGCGGGAAACGCATACGCAAGTAGGCACAAATCTGTTCCGGACTCCACCTGAGCTCAAGCTTGTCCCAGATGATGCCCCACAAACGCGGATCAGCGCATTTACGCTCTTTAGGGCGCTTGAGGCGCTTACCTGCCCGCATGTGAGCGATATAAGGGTTGTAGCACGTGGATGTAATCCCATTGCGTCTCAGCTCCCGGCTCACAGTCGAGGGCGAACGCCCTAACTGTCGAGCGATGTCACGAATAGAAAGCCCTTCAACGCGCCACCCAAAGATGAGCATGCGCTCCTTGAGCGACAAGAACCGTTGACTGACCCGATGAGGTTGGCACTTCATATACAGACGGTACCAATGGGCCTGAGGAGCGATACTGGCTCGCTCACACCGCCCACTGGAGCGAGTCCGGCCATTACGCCAGACCTTGCCTGTCCGCTTCGAAACCCCAACAGCACGAGCTGCCTGCGTGAAGTTCAAACCATCAGCCAAAGCCCGCACATACTCCCGATGCCGAGCCTGACACGCCTCACGACGGGAGGGGTACTCAACCCCCTGAAAAACACGACCAACACCAGCCACAACAAACTCCCTCACCAAGAACCGTTGCAACCACCACCAGAACCTAGATGGTGTGGTTGGTCGAATTTGTGGGTGTGTGAAAGGAGAGGGATGACACCGTGTTAGTGGTGTCATCCCTCTCCTGTTGTGGGTGTGTTGTGGCGGTGT
>QWCI01000552.1_pt1 | contig 15460 bp, 14 predicted proteins | sample 1972541 | NCBI WGS metagenome assembly QWCI01 (sample SAMN09866712, study PRJNA288562) | Human oral metagenome isolate term3_saliva, whole genome shotgun sequencing... | isolation source: mouth | host: Homo sapiens | place: USA: California | reverse complement strand
TCGATCTGAGTGACCGCATCCGCCGAGCTGCAGAAAGAATTTAGGCGTGGTTATCTGTTGACCATTCAAGGCAAAAGCCGCCCGTCGCCTACGGGCGCACATCAGCCTCTCGCAATGCGAGAGGCTTTCTCTTTATCCAAGTCTCCATTCTTGCTTCTACACAATCTTAAAATAGTTACTAACACCCTACCCCTCCTCCCCATTGAAGATAAGCTGTTATTATTATCTTAAATAATAATTTATTCCAAATTCGTGTAATCCATATCAGATTGCATGGTAATTAGATATGGATTATACATCGTTTTGACTTAAATTACATCATAATATGACTTAAATTGCGATGAATAGATTTACACAACTTTTTCTTTCCAATTATTTGTTATTAAGAAAATTTCCCATTATCTTTGCTAAAAGAAAAAACACTTCTTTATCATGGGGCGCATACCAGGTTGAGAAGACACAAAAATACACAGCTGTTTGTTCACGCAGAAGGGATGCGCCCCTGATGCGTGAACTCTTTTAATTTCTTTATGGAGACAGGAATTGAGCGCATCAACGATTACGTCCTAAATGTATCCCACGACATCCATTATTGGATGGTAAGAACCATGGGAGGTGATTTTTATCAAGATTTTATTAAAGGAGATTTTATCGCTATTGGTTATAATGAGATACCATTAAAAGACATCGAGTCTATTAATCTTGAAGACCAAACCGCTATCAACCAATTAAGAAAAAAAGTTAATGAGATCTATCAACCTGCAAGACCTGGGCATATTGTCTCGCAACTATTAAGATTCTGCAAACAAATTAACTTAGGAGATGTTATTGTTCTTCCTGGACATTCCTCTTTCGAAGTAAGTCTTTGCCGAGTGAAAGGTAAAGTATATGAAGAGCATGATATCGATAACCAGTTAAACGAATGCCAATTTATAAAGCGAATCCCCATAGAAGTTGTACGTACAACAACAAGATTAGCACTTCCACCGAAAGCGCAATTAATGTTTGGGTCACGTCACCCTATTTCAAGTATTGATGACTATGCCACCTATATTGACAATAGTATGATGGATTTCTATGAAAAAGATCAAGAAGTTCATTTAGTATTACATGTGGAATCTGAGCGTGATATATCCACCTCTACGTTCTATGGACTACAAAATATATTCGAGGTTGTAAAATGTTTTTGCAAAGAAAATACTATCGAATACAAAGAAGATGATATAACTATTAAAGTGCAAATGGAATCTCCAGGATTATTGCACTTTATTTCAGAAAATCAAAATATTCTTTACTTTATAGGCCTGGTTATTCTTCTCCTCAATGGTGGCGGTCTTAAAATAGATAACGAAATATTCAAACTGCATCTACACACAGATGGTCTGATTTCAAAGATGTCAGACTTCCTTGATAGAAGAATAGATCGAAAGATAAAGGAATCGATACAAAAGTCACTTGATAAGATGAAGATCAAGACTCCAGAAGACTTTAAAAATGCAATAGCAACTCTACTTGAAAAAATTAATGATAGAAGAAATAACTATTGACAAGGGTAGTGGTAAAATGGTATTAATAATATAGCCATAATAAGTCCTGCAACAAAGGTGATTGCCTCCGTGCTTGGATTTGTTGTAATATAACCAATACTATGAAAAAGAAAAGAGATAACTATCATGGTAACAGTCATTACAACAGTAAATGTAGCTACAAAAGCGATGATGTTTCTGAAAAGGTCTACCATAATGATCTGAATTACATCTTAGTTATTACATTGCAAAGATAACGCTTAATATATGAAGTCTTTGTTGTAAAAGAAGAAAAAAATATTATTAAAAGAAAATTATCATATTATAAGACTTATTCTTCACATATAATTCATATAAACAAAGGATTAATTAAAACTTAAACAAAAATGAAAAAAGTATTATTAGCCACACTTATGGCATTTATTGGCCTCGGAGTAAGTGCGCAAACACAAAATGCTCATAAAAAACTGTTAGAGAACTGTAAGTTTGACGATACTGGAAGTACATACTCCTTAACGGGAGTTGACGTGGTACCTAATACTAAAGCTGGAGAGTTGTATAATAGGGCTTTCAAATGGGTTTCGACAACATACAAGAATCCCAATTATGTAATAAAATCTAAAGATAAAGATGCTGGAGTTCTTGTTATATATGGAGCTTTTGATAATATATATAAAGGAAGACTTGAGTTAAATTTTAAAGATAACAAATATAAGTGGGTCGTTTCAGAAATGGTGCAAATCATAGGGAGCGATGAACCAGTTGAGAAAAACCCTATGTTCAAATTAATGGAGGGGGCTGTTATGAAAATGGCTTGTTACAATTATATAACAGTTCTCCGCACTGCAATGTTACAGAAAGGAGACGAATGGTAATTTTTGCGTCACGCAAAAAATACTTGCGTTTTTATTTGGCGGTTATAAAAAAACACCTTTACTTTCTCAAGTGGTGTGCTCCACAAATTAAAAAGCATTAATCCTCTTACAATATATCAGAGGCTTTCTAATATCTATAATATACAATACAGTTTTATCTTACATTGTGTTAAAAACATTACGTAGTGTAAAAATAAGCCTAAAAGATGTTGCTATTAAGAAACGTTATTTATACCTTTGCATTATAGTATTTATTATTCTCAATCATTATCATGACTTGCAATAAAACTCTCATAGATGAATATAGGGACTTCGTAAAGTATTTGGCTGATACCAAAGATACACGCATTTTCCTAAACTCCGATGAGGATCATGCGTTGGAAGTTCTTGTGCAATTGTTTCATCAAGCAACCTCTTCGATTAAAATTTTTGCAGGTTGTTTATACGAACATGTAGGAAATCAGTCTGAATATATATCTGCATTGAGCGATTTTATCGAAAAGGGAGGTGAACTGCGTATCCTTTTAAACAATTATAATCAAGAAAAAGCAAGAGAAAGTTTGCTCTTTAAAAGATTAGCAATGTATGCAAAACAAAATAAGAACATTGAAGTAAAAGAGACAAACGCCAAGGCTTTTTTCAGAACTGAGCCTAAACAAGAAATTCACTTCACAGTAGTAGACAATATAGGATATCGTATAGAGACAAATATAGAGAAACGCACTGCTCGATGTAGTTTCAATGATTCTAAGATTGCAACAGCGACCGCTGAGTTCTTCGATAAATTGTATACAGATAAACGTGCACAGCATATAGATCTTAACAACATATTCTAATATGCAGTCTCTTCTTTTCTTATCCGATTTTTCTTCTGCCATTGAGTTAGCGACGACGCTAAATATCGCTTTCGTTGCTGTTGAATATGTCAAAACGTACACGAAGGTTTTATGTGATCAAGTGTTCGACCTAAAGTGTTTTATCCAGAAAACATTCGCGATATGTATAAGTGCTTTGCCTGATCAAGGCACGCTCTCTACAATCCCTCACATAACAATTAATAACCATAACGCAGATGAAATGGTAGAAAAATTGAAACGTGATTGCGAACTATTATTAGAAGAAATTAAAAAAACAAAAGCCAAACATGAATCATTAGTAAATGAGGTATGTGAAGCAAAGAATGTGTCTTCAATTAGCTTGTTTCTATTTTTTGTTGGAGTAAGTGGACTTCTATCATTGGGATTCGAAAAACAATACCCTTCTATTGTTAGATGTTTCTGGAGTGTTCTGTCTTTCTTTAGCTTGATTTATTGCACTATTGGCTGGAATACTTCAGAAGAATCAAAGAAAAGGTTTCTTAACTTTGAATCTTTGCGTCATGCAATCATTTCCTTTATTGTCGTATTTGGAATAAGTTTTGTGATTTTATTTTGGTCTCAAAATATTGATATCTTTATCCAGGGAATTTGGAGCTATCTCCTTCCTTTTTCTGTATTATTTAGTTTTTCTAATTTTATTGTTGCTTCAGTAAAAATATGGCGTAAGGCACGTAGTACAAAAGATGAAATAAGGAGGAGTCAAGAAGAAATTGTAGCAAGATGTAGAGATTTAAGAACTAAAGTTGAAAGTGTGATATCTGTTAACGATTTGGCAAATGACCTATATCAGACGAATTAACAAATTCTCACGAAAAGATAGCTCCATTACTATTGATGGATATAAAAATGTTGCATCTTAATTTTGAGAAAGAGTTATGTGATGCAATTACAGCATATGATGAGAAATAAATCATAATTTCTCCCCGAAATCCTTGCAGGTTTCGGGGATATTTCATATCTTTGCCAATGCTTAAGAATAGTTGTAATCAACTCCGCAGGGCGACGGTCATTCGCTCAGCCATTGGCCGGGCTTTTTTATTGCCCAAGGACAAGCCTTACATGACGGCTGCCTTCCCGTGAATTTTCTTGCTCTTCGGAGTTTTGCACTATTCTTAAGCAACGGGGAGAGCAGTCGTCACCCGTATAAAGGCGGTTGCATGCTTAAGAATAGTAACGATATGGCAACATTAACCATCACCCGCCCAGTGCTGCGGGCATTCTCACTCAAGGAGTGGATGAATGTAAAAAGCAACTTCTACACCCACATTTGCGAGTTCCCTGTAACCCGTCTTTTGGCAATTCGCATCAATCTGCTATTTTTGTGTCTCATCCTCGCTGCCCTCGCTGTCAAGCAGCAGCCTGCAATCGCAGCAATCTCTGCACTCTGTGCTGCCTGCCTTGCCTATCGCATCAACAAAGCAGAAAAGAACCAACGGTCTCTGACTGAACAAGGAAGAAAAGGAGGTACACGATGAAACGTCCCATTGACCAAGCACTCAATTTCGTCAGCCAAGACACGATTGCAGCACTCAACGAAATGGTAGCCAGCGGCAAGTTCCTCATGCATCTCAACATGCTCGAGCAGTTGGAAACGACCATTCTCTCCGATGACACAGGGTGTTTCGCCGACCAATCTGGAGAACCACGTCCTGGTGTTTTCCAGACACTGCGAACACTCCGCGTCCTCAAGGACGACCTGAGAACTCTCAACGCCCTCTGCCCAGAGAGTCCCTCCGAAATATCCGAAATCACAGATTATTAATCTCCAAATCTTCACAACAATGACAAAGAACAACAATAACCCCGAGCAGCCTATCACAGACATCAGTGTCTATATCGCTGCCCTGCAAACCACCTATCGACCGGCTTCAGCACCTGCCGATGCCACCCACTTTTTCTCTACCGTCGAGGTGGTGGACGCTATCAAGGAAATTGATCCCTCCGCAAAAGTAAGTCCTACAGAAATTTTCGAAGGTCTCCGACAAGCAGGCTTCAACTTCTGCAACCGCCCTGGAGCACACGGCTTAGAATTTAAATGGATGTTCCACGAGATATGATTTTTAGTGTATTTTGCATCCAAGAAGGTAGTACGTCGTGAGATGTACTATCCTTCACTATAAAAATTAAAATAAAACAACTATATTTGCATTATAAAATATATATCAATATGCCTATCTTTTGTTACTTTATTTTTGTAATTATCCTTGCATTCTTTGTAGCTCGTGGTCAAGGCTTTTTACCTTTTTTGTTTTTTGTAAGTCTGTCTATGTTCATGCCTATTATAGGTCCATTCTTGTGGGCCTACTATTGGACAGCCCTTAATAGATCTGTAGCTTTACGAATTACACTACTTGCCCATGTTATTGCAATCTGTTTAGTTGTTGTTCTCATTGCCTTTATCGGCTAAACACCTGTCCTTTATCCTCTCTTTTAATGTTACTATATTTGCAATGAATAACAGGCAAACATGGTAACAGAAAGTCTCATTCGAAAAAAATTCGTTCATGATACGCTTCAAAAAGGTATCTTGAAGATTTACGCAACACAAGAGTCGGTTGTACGCAAGAACTATTCCGAACACACAGGCCAGTTACGTGCTTCCCTCTCAACACATTCTTTTGATAGCCAGCTTAGCGATGGTAGACAGACCTTCTTCGTTCGTATTCTCCCTTACCTTCGCTTTTTAGATATGGCTTATCGCCGTCGTAATGATCGTATTGCCAAATTTAAGCGGCACAACCTCGCACTTTATAATCGTGTTGTATGGGGAGTTCTCTATCATGAAACATTTCCACAGTTACGTTATGGCTTTACAGATGAAGTACGTAAAGCTATTCACGACCAATTAGAAAACTCACTTAATCCGTAATAGTTATGGCAAACAAGCACCTTTCTGAAGATAAAATACAGTACACTATCGATGTAAAAACAGCTAAAGCACAGCAAGAAATTCACAAGCTCGAAACTCAAACGGCTTCACTACGCAATGAAAATAAGCAACGCTTGCAACAGATGATACAGATGGAGGCCGCTGGACGGAAAGAGTCTGAACAATATAAAAAGTTGTCTACATCCTATCGTAACACCAGTAAGCAGATTCGAGAACTCACGTCGAGCATTCAGCTCCAATCACGCTCGATAGATACGAATGCTATGACAATGTCGCAGTTGCGTAAGCAATCGAAGTCCCTACAAAATGAGTTAGACAACGTTTCAAAAGCTCTTAATCCACAGCAATATTCCGAATTAGAGAATAGACTACAGATAGTTAATGCACGAATAGCTCAGTTGAAGCAGAATGCAAAAGGCTTCAAAGAAATTGCGTGCTCGGACCAAACAAATAGTTTTTTTATAAGCCAAGCTGCTCTCAAAGCATTAGAGTGGGGTGTAGGACTCATCAAAAATATGTCAGGAGCAATATCTGAACTTATTGGTCAGGGCATAGATATGGCTGAATCGGCTGATGGTATCACTCACGCATTTAGACAACTTGATGAACCAGGTCTGCTTAATAACCTGAGAAAGGCTACAAAAAATACCGTTAATGATGTAGAACTCATGAAAGCTGCCGTTAAAGCTAAAGACTTTCATATTCCACTTGAAGATCTTGGTAAATATTTAAGTTTCGCACAACTTAAGGCACAACAGACGGGACAATCATTAGACTATATGGTCGACTCTATTGTTACAGGTCTTGGGCGTAAATCGCCTATGATTCTTGACAATCTCGGGCTGTCAGCTTCTGAAATTTCTGAAAAAACAAAGGAAACGGGTGACTTTATGAAAGGTGTCGCATCGATCGTCGAAAACGAACTATCAAAGGCAGGAGACACCTACATCTCTGCCGCCGATCGCGCAGCACAAAAAACCACAGAATTACAAAATAAACAACGTGAACTTGGTGAAGCGCTATTACCTCTTAAAGAACGAGCTGCTGATGCTTTTGGTACTATGAAAATTAGTATTATGAGTTGTATTATTTGGCTCATCTCGCATAAGAAATTAACAACAGCGCTTACTGTCGTTATCACAGCCCTTACCATCAGCATGACACTCCTTAACACAGCATTCAAAGCATGGGTAACGCAGACAACGGCCGCAAAAATAGTCACGGCTGCCTGGACTTCAACACTAACAACCCTTAAAGGAGCGTATCTACTCGTAGCTGCAGCTATCAACACTATGCGTGGAAATTCTCTTCGAGCAACAGCACAAATGCGATTGTTTAATCTTGCTTGTAAATCAAATGTCATTCTCCTCATCGTTACGGCACTTGTCGCAGCTGGTGTAGCCTTCTATTCCTTTCTTAATAAAACCGTACAAGCGAAGAGAGAGATGGTTAATTTTAATCTCGAACATGCTAAAATTGCTACTGACATTAAGCGACAAAGTAAGGATATTGAAAAAGTAGTTAATGAGTCTACAGCCTCTGAAATTACAAAGGTAAAAACACTGAAACAAACGATTCACGACGCATCGAAATCCTACAATCAACGAAAGAAAGCTATCCTCGATATGCAGTCTATCGTTCCAGGGTATCATGCTTCTATTACAAAAGAAGGACGTCTCTTTAATGAGAATACGACAGCCATCGACACCTATATTCGTAACTTACGTCGTGCAGCGCGAGCAGAAGCAGCCTATGAACAGATGAAAGCTAATGAAAAGCAAATTCTCAACGCACAAGATACTCTTGATGATGCACAAGGGAAGAAGAAAAACGTCAATCGAGCAGGAAGTAAAAGAGGTGTAAAACTCGACGCTGGAGAACATGTAGAGAAGAGAACACAAACTGTTGGTAATGGAAGTTCTGGGGCTGTTATGACCAATGATTATTATGTGGTCGTGAATAGCTTTGGAAAAGTGCTTCGCGAGATTAGCAAAGAGAAAGGAGAGCTTATAATGAAGGATCAAGTGTGGGCTAACATGTTTGAAGCAAGAACGAAGGTAGCACAAGACCGAATAGAACAGTTCACAGCGCAAAATGAACGCTTAGAGAAAATAGTTGAACAGAATGGAGGAATTGGCCAAAAGTTTAGCCAAACAAAGCATGGGACTACAAAAACACATGGTAAACACGTTAATTCTGATTTGGTGTATTCACGTGGTTTTTCTGCAGAACGAAGCTCAAATATAGATAATGCTAAACGCACTTACGATTCTGATCTTAATATTCTCAAACAGGCTTTGATTGAGAAGAAAATTACACAACAGCAATACAATGCTTCTACAACGTCACTTAATATTCAATATCAGAATAATCTTCTAAATATTGAAAAACAACATTTACAGAAAGCACAAGAACTACATATAAAAGACGCTAATCGCCGAAATCAAATAATTCAGCAGCAGCAGAAAGCTGTAGCAAATCAACAGCAACAAGTGAATGAAGCTTATCTCGAAGCTGAAAAACAATTTTACGATGTACTGGATAGTATGAAGCAAATAGCTCCTACTGCACCACAAACCTTACAACAGGAATGCGATGCTAAGCTTCTCGCCCTCAACGGCTACTATCAGGCTTCTCTACAACTTGCCAAAGAAGATGCACAGCGACAGCAGCAAGTCACCGCAGACCACGAAACAGCTAAGGCTGCTATTATCGCCGACTATGCGAAAAAAACAGAGGACGAGAAAACGCACACGAGGCAGGAGTTCGGACTCGACACCTTCAAGGATCAGTATGAGGCACAGGCTAAGAAGCGTAAGGAAGCCTTCGACAAAGGTGTCATCGATAAACAACAGTACGATCAGGCTATGGCTAATCTTGACCAGCAGGCAGAAGAACACCGCCTTCAGATACGTCAGCAGTATGGACTGGCTACTCAGCAGGAACTTTATAATGCCGAACTCGAACAGTTCAAACAGCATTTGCAGAATAAGGAAATCTCCGAAACAGAGTATGAGGAAGCTGTCAAGAACCTCAAGATTGCCAAGGCAAAAGAAACTTTTGATTATTATCAAGGACTCACATCTGGGGCAATGCAGGCACTCATGCAGGCCGAGGAAGCCAACGTTGATGCTAAGTATGATGCCGAGATTGAAGCCGCGAAGAACGCTGGTAAAGATACTACGGAGCTTGAAAAGAAGAAAGCTAACGAAAAGCTGAAGATACAGAAGAAATATGCGGATGTATATTTTGCAATCCAGGCATCTCAGATTATAGCTTCTACTGCTGCGGCTATCGCTAAGACATTTGCAGAACTCGGGTTCCCAGCAGGTATTCCAGCAGCAGCCCTCATGGCCGTCACAGGTACAGCACAACTTGCGTCTGCATTAGCCGAACGTAACAAGGTGAAGAAGATGACAATGCAAGGATCAGCTTCTTCTTCATCATCTGGTGCTCGTGTCGCTACGGGACTTGAATCAGGAGGTAGCATCGACATTGAACGCGAGCAAGACGGTAAACGCTTCCATGCTGCTTACGAACCTAACCGACGAGGGTTCGTCGATAAACCGACGGTCATCGTCGGTGAGGGGGGCTATGGCCATAGCAAGGAGTGGGTGGCATCCAATGCTGCAGTAGAAAACCCCACCATTTCCCCTATCATCGACATCATCGATCGTGCACAGCGTGCAGGAAGCAATGGACATATCCAGCCACCTGATCACGACGCATCAAAGGATATGCTAATCCGCCGGCTCACAGATGTCCTCGACCGCCTCGCCACAGAAGGTATTCCTGCCAGCGTGGCATTAAACGAACTTGAACAGAAACAGCAGTTGCGCGATAAGGCACGCCGATTCGGAAGCAAATAATCCCTTTATATTTTTTTACTTTTATGAGAATAACAAATCTTGAAAAGGGTGAAGACTACAATCTCCGCCCCGACACACAAATACAAGTCGAACGCACCAATCCATTCTTTAATGATTTCGGAGAGCAGACCACACCCCTCGAACTTCCTGCTTTAGAGCGCAACCGACGGCTCCTCGGTTTCCCCGATTCTTTCGGTCGACGCGTCAAAATGACGGCTGCCGATGTGGCCATTCAGGACGGAGAATATTTTGCACAATGTCGACAGATGGTGCTCTCGGCACAATACAAGGGGAGCATCTCAACAGCTTTTTATATCAACGACGGCTCCTTCTATTCGCGCATACAGAAAGTGAAACTGAAGGATATCTTCAAAGATGAATTCATCCCTGGCATCAACACTGTTGAAGAAGGCATTGAGTTCTGTCGCTCCCTGCGCACAAACACCAATCCGCACTACGCTTCCCGGCACTGATCACCGATGACTCTGGTCTTGAAACAGGGTTTAACAATAAGATGCTCAATGCATTTGGAAAAGAAAAAGCACTTGAAACGAAAGAAGTATGGATGTGGAAAGATAATGAATATCAGCTCGTCAATGTCACTACACTCTCCGCTTTTAACCCCGATGACAAAGGGGAAGACTGCGACTTCTATAATGCCGTGCAGCGAACTGAATATGTTGGTGAAGTTCCTATCACGCTTCCCCCAGGTTATTATATGTCGCCTTTCATACGTGCAAACTATCTCTTGAAACGCATCTTTGTATACTTCGGCTATGACCTGCAAGAGAATTTCTTCACACAGACAGAACCTTTCGCTAAGATGGTCGTCATGAACAACGTCATGGATGTACTCGTCAACGGAAAGATAAAAGTGGCTGACCTTGTACCCGACACCACCTGTGCTGATTTCATCGCCGTCTTTCGTAAAAAGTTCTGTTGCGAATTCACGTCTGATGAAGGTTCCCACACGGCAAATATCATCTTCCTGCGAGATGCCTTGGCTGCACAACCGGTCGAGGACCTCACCAATTGCGTCACGCAGGAACCAACCATTGCCTATAAGGCTGAAAAAGACTACCAGCGACTCACACTCGCCTCGGCCGATAAGGTCGATACGGATTTGTCTGATTCCTATGAGGATATAGATGATTTGGCGAAAGCCAACCCCGGAGCCTGTTTTAACCCGGTCGACGGGGCGTTCTACAAACAAGGATGGTCGGGAAACTATGAAGTAATCACTAAAATCGGGGAAGCATCGCAAGACTATAACACAGGAGAGGACCTTGAACCAAAGGAAATCAAAATTGCCGGCATCATGCCCGAATTTCGAACACTCGTTTATAAGACTAAGGTCGATGATAATGAAGTAAAATATGAAATGGGGAAATATCTATATATAGGTGCATATATATCGCTCAACTCAAAGATGGTCGTGGCGGGAGAAGACAAGGAAGAAGAGTCTGAATCGGCAAACAAACAGAAAACGATACTCGCTTTTTCTTATTTGTCAGATGCACGACCGGAAGGAACAATATCTGCTTATGACATGCACGACAGCATGCAACCCAGAATTTTCGATTATGCACTCTATTACAACGGACCTTTCGGCATCTTCGAAAAGTTCTATCGAGACTACGACCTGCTCTTGCGAAATTCCCTTCACGAGATGAAAGTCAAGCTGTTGTTGTCACAGTCACAGAAACAGAACCTCCCGTCCTATGCCAAGGTGGTCATCCGTGGCGTAGCCTTCTTTTTCAATAAACTTAAGTTCACCCTTGGTGGGAAGAACGAACCTGTCGAATCATCCCTCTCCACCATAGCACTCATGCAGCCTGTCAGCGGTGCGCCGGCAATTAATCAGAAGCTGAAAGCGATGGACACAAACTATAAATGGGTGGGGCATGAAAGGCAGACAGAAGTGAGCAGCAGCGAATACGAGAACGCAGGACTCGACAAAAACCGAACTTTCACAACGATTTATCCCCCTGTACCATCCGCTGAATATCTCGGGAAACCCTATGGCAAACAAACATCGTACTCCTCGAAGAAAACTCGGCATGCTACCTTCTTGAGACTTTCTAAATGGAAATACACGAGAACGGAAGTATGGCTGGAATGTGTACCTAAGTAAGATGACGAAACGCCATGACATCATATCGGTTGACGACATGATGTCCTTTTCTATTCTATTATATTGCACTATCTTCGCCATAAATATTAAAAGCTATGGATATTCTTCTTAAACCCGATTCTCTAAGTTTAGCTGGTTCGATGAATCATATCGTAATATCTTCTACTAACGATATTACCTTTGTGTTAAAGTATGCTGACAACAATCAAGTAATTGTTCAGCACATCTATATTCCGAATAAAGATAAGAAGATTGATATTAATTTAGAAACAATTATTACACCACTTCTTTCTTTTCAATTGCAAGACACGTCAACACCTTATCAGCAAACAAGGATTGCTCGTAAGTTCGTTGCTGATGTGTAGGAAACTGCTACGGCTACAAAGACACAGGTTGTCTTCACGGTTCTACGGGCTGGTATTGAATCTTTTGCGGATACTGCTACGAATTGGCTTCGAACAAATTTTCTGACGTGGCAACCCACTATGAAGCCTGTCACTTATTATACACCTGAATTTCTTACTTACTATGCAATAGAAGATGCAATTGTGAAATGCCTTTCCTATATTGATAACAATGGGACCTACGATAAGATAGAACTTACGTTGGCAAATATAGGTAAATCAACAGTATGGACAATTCCTGTGCAGTATGCTGTTATTGCAGGAAGACTAAACAAACTACCATCTTATTACGATGTATGGATAGAGAATACAGCAGGGAAACGTCTAACTTATATTCAGCGCTATTACGCTTCTGACATACGTAGTGAACAGGAACAGTGGATTCTTTTCGAGAACTCTCTTGGTGGAATTGACACTTTTAGAGCTTATGGGAATGAAGAAAATACTGCAAAACATACGCATAATATTGCGGAAATAGAAGACAATACAGAAGAATATCGGGTAGATACAACACGCGAATTCAAAAAAAACACAGGTCTTCTTTCAAATGAAGAGAGAAAATGGTTACTCGACTTCTTCCCGTCCTTAAGAAAATTTCTCTGGACAGGTACTCACATTCGTCGAATCGTTGTGACTGAAAGTGAAGTTAGTTGGCTTACACGCGAACTTCCTTCATCATTCTCATTTACTTATAAATACGCCGATGCACGACCTTACCTCAACCTCACAAGAACAGAAAATGATACTATACCTAATAATTTAAATATCAAAATACCCGATATAGGCTCTTTTACAATCGCCCCACGCTTGGTTGAGCTGGAAAGGCTACCGCTGAGTGGTGGGGCACTCTTCCCTGTCCAGAGTTCTTACGCCGACAAATGGAATATAACAACGGCTGACGCGATACTCTCATGGATATCACGCGAAATAACGTCTGCTTATAAAGGTGATGGTTCCTTGGGTCATCAGCACGAAAATATGTCGGTATTAAAAGCGCTCAACAGGACTGGAAATTATCTGACCTTAGATGCTCAGAAGATAAATTCAGCCCTGGTCGACATTGCAGAAATAGCTAAAACACTACATAAAGACAGCCCAGACTGGCAGAAGATAGTCAGGACAGATAAAGACTCCGTGGTCAGGGCTGTAATATCATTCATGACCTCGGTCCTGTTTGGCAACTATGTGAAAGAGGCAAGTGGTGCAGCAATCTATCCTGATGCACAAGGTAACTGGCACTTCGAAGGCGATTACTTCCATGTGCGCAAGCAGCTGACGGCAGAAGAGGTGCAGCTGATGAAGTCAACGCACATCAATGGTAAGATTATCAATTCGCCTGGTAGCTTTACAATATCGAAGATAGAGAAGATTCAAGGCGGATGGAGGTGTTACTTCACGCAGCAAGACGGTGAGGGGCGTATGGTCAGCAATACGATGGGTATGGACGATTACGCTTATTGTGAAACGTTCAACCTTATCAGTACTCAAGGCACAATGGCTAATCATTACTATCATCGGCGTGTCTTCGGTCTTGGTACTGACTATGTAGATATCTGCGATAACACGAACGCTGACGATTACGCAAGTGGAAGCGATGAACCACAGGTTGGCGACGAGGTGTCGACACTGGGCAACAAGACGAACCCTGCTCGTCAGCATGCTATCATTCAGGCAGCAGCTGGGAGTGGCAGTCCGTATTACAGGATGTATGTTGGCATCAACTCTTTCTCCCTTCCGAAGCCTAAGATACAGATGAGTCCAACGGAAGGCTCATGGTGTATGGTAACCGATGAGCACGGACACGATCTAAGCATAGAAGAATATCTTGCGTCATTGAAATCTCAAATCAATGCTGTTGAACAACAAAGCGATAAGCAAATGGTGCTTTGGTTTGGTGATGAAAAGCCGTCACTTCGCAATGCACCTGCACTGGAATGGCAAGATGATTTCACACGGAATGAGCACGTAAATGATATATATTACAATCGGTCTTTCGCAAAAACAGGGGGTGGACGTGCCTATGCTTTTACGAAAACAGACAGCGGTTACACATGGGAAGAAATTACAGATGCTGATGTGCTCACATCGATCGAAGCAGCCAATCGCGCGCAAGATACAGCAGATGGTAAACGGCGCGTCTTTGTAGCACAGCCTACACTGCAACAAGAATACGATGAGGGCGACCTTTGGGTGAACGCAACTTACAAGGACACAACTGTAGAGTATAGTAACGATGTATTGCGTGCTGTCGTGGCAAAGAAAAACGGCGAGCCTTTCAGCATCAAGCATTGGCAGCCTGTACAGCAATATACAACATTACCGATTACAGCTATTCGGCAATTGGGAAGTAAGACTATGCAGGTGATAGCTGGAAATGAGAATACGCTTAATGCACTATTGAGTGATATTAAAGCCAACCGCGCCACTTCATTGTTTACAGCACAGGGAAGATTCAATGCTGTCATATCATCGCTTAGTGGAACTTCCGACCTTTTGCATAGTGCACTATGGGATGATGAAGGTAACTTAACGGGGTTTCGTAATGTGGGTATTTTACGCTCGGTAGCAGGAGTAAGGGGCATAAAACGAAATGTAACAAAATGGAAGATGACAGAAAACGACTATATACTTTGATATTCAATCAGTTAGGACGAAATTAGACAAAGACTGCTTGCAAAACGAAATGTTACATTGCGTTACATTCGTGTTACATTTAGGGGATTATTTGAACAGTGTTTGAAGCATAAATGTTACATAGGTGAAAAATAGGGCTACATGAGACGGTGTTTTGATTGAAGACGGGTAATTTATAACATGAAGGCGATAGAGGACGGCACAGGCGAAGGAAAAGGCTTTATCGGGTGATTTGAGAATGTTTGAAGTA
>QWCI01001611.1_pt1 | contig 15507 bp, 7 predicted proteins | sample 1972541 | NCBI WGS metagenome assembly QWCI01 (sample SAMN09866712, study PRJNA288562) | Human oral metagenome isolate term3_saliva, whole genome shotgun sequencing... | isolation source: mouth | host: Homo sapiens | place: USA: California | reverse complement strand
CTAATGAAGGAAGGTAGTTATGCGGAGGCTGTTAAGGAGTATCGCATTGCGCTTGATTCAATGCCTAACAATCAATTGATAGCTCAAGAGCTTCAGGCTGCATCAATAGCTGCAAGCGTAAAAGAGCGTGGTTCAAAGTATATTGTGAAGCGTATGGACGTATTTAACTCACGTCGACAAGATTATTCGCCAATGCTTTTCGGTGATAAATACGAACAGCTTTACTTTACTTCTACACGAAATGAAGCCAAAGGTGATGAAGTGAGTGGTATTACTGGTGCAAAGGCTGGTGACATCTTTCTTAGTGAAAAAGATGATAAAGGTAAATGGAGTACTCCAAAGGCTATTGAGTCTGCATTGAATACAGAGGCAGATGAGGGTACACCTGCATTCTCAGTAGATGGCAGGGAAATGTATATTACACAGTGTTTAACTGATCCAAGCAACCCTCGCTATGCTCAAATATCAGTAAGCAATCGCTCTGATGCTGCTTGGGGAAAGGCTAATAAGTTGGAAATTAGTCGTGATACGCTATCGAGTTTTGCGCATCCTGCTGTTTCACCAGATGGTAATTGGCTTTATTTCACCAGTGATATGCCAGGCGGGAAAGGTGGTCTTGACATCTGGCGTGTACGTCTGACAGGGGGTACAACAGGAGGTGTTGAGAACCTTGGAGAACCAATTAATACTCCTGGAAACGAGGAATTTCCTACTTTCCGACCTAACAGTGACCTTTATTTCTCAAGTAATGGACATGGTGGTTTGGGTGGTCTTGACATCTTTATAGCTAAAGTTGGTAGCGATCGTCGCTATCACTTGGAACATCCAGGATATCCTCTTAACTCACAAGGTGACGACTTTGGAATGACTTTCGAGGGTATTCATAATCGTGGTTTTTTCTCTTCAAACCGTGGTGACGGACGAGGTTGGGATCATATATATAGCTTTGAACTCCCTGAAATCATTCAGACTGTGAAGGGATGGGTCTATGAAATGGATGGTTATGAGTTGCCAGCTGCACAGATATTTATGGTTGGTGATGATGGAACTAACAAGAAGTTAGCCGTCAAAGGTGATGGTTCTTTCGAGCAAGAGATACAACCTGGCGTTAATTATATCTTCCTTGCAACCTGCAACGGTTACTTAAACCATAAAGAAGAGATAAAGGTTGGTAACGTAGATGATTCTAAAATACATACCCTTCAGTTTGCTTTAGCAGGAATCAACGTACCTGTATTGATAGACAACATCTTCTATGACTTTGATAAAGCGACGCTTCGACCAGAATCAGAGAAGGCTTTGGATGCTCTTGTCAACCTTCTTAAGGAAAATCCGAACGTAACAATAGAACTCTCAGCTCACACTGATTACCTTGGTTCTGCTGATTATAACAAACGTCTTTCACAACGACGTGCAGATGCCGTAGTGGCTTATCTCACTGCACATGGTATCGTTCGTGACCGCCTTACACCAATTGGATATGGTAAAGAACGTCCTAAGAAGATTCGTAAGAAGGTCACAGAGAAATACTCTTGGCTGAAAGAAAACGATGTACTCACTGAAGATTTCATTAAGAAACTCGATAAGGAGAAGCAAGAAACAGCCAATCAGTTGAACCGCCGTACTGAGTTTACAGTGCTTCGAACAACATACGGCATGTTTGATGAGAAGGGAAATCTTAAGCAACAGCCAAAAGCAAAGAAGAAAGAAAGTCTTGATGATGATGGAATGATAATTATTGACATTCCCTAAAGTATATGACAAAAGATAATAGCCAGCAATATCAGGCAGCACAATCTCCCTGTTCTTTTGATTCAGATGAACAAGAAGTAAGGGGTATAGGAGAAGTAGAAAAAAGACTTCCTCTTGCCTTTACAGATTATACTCGTAGCCTTTTTGGTGATAGCCTTTATCATACCTTCCTAAAAGGATTGGGAGAAATAGCACCTGTGAGTATTCGTCTAAATCCCTTTAAGATGGCAGAAGGCACTCATAAAGTTAATCCAGAGTTGAATCCTCAGCCTATTCCTTGGTGCAAGGATGGCTATTGGTTGGAAACAAGACCTAACTTTACGTTTGACCCACTACTCCATGCTGGGGCTTATTATGTGCAGGAAGCATCATCTATGTTTCTATCTCATGTCTTACAACACTTGGTAAAACAGCCTGTTATGGCACTCGATCTCTGTGCTGCTCCAGGTGGTAAAACAACTTGTGCACGTGCATCCTTACCTGCAGAGGAATGTTCCGTAAAGACCCACAGTCAATAGAGGAATGGAGCCCACAGAATGTTGAGAATTGTTGGCAACTACAGCGTAGTATTATCGCTGATATATGGGACAACTTAAAGTCTGGAGGTATTCTCATTTATTCTACTTGTACCTTTAATGCACATGAAGATGAAGAAAATGTTGCGTGGATTCTCAAAGAATATGATGCAGAACTTCTCTCTGTGCCTACAGAAGAGGCATGGAATATAACAGGTTCACTCATTGATAACCCACTTAATGACGGTCGGGATTTCCCAGTCTACCGATTCCTTCCTGGTAAGACACGTGGTGAAGGAATCTTTATGGCTATCATTCGTAAGCGTGGAGAGAATGATGCGCTTAATAGTAAGACAACTATTGATATTGATAAAGCTATCGCCGAAGGTCGTAAACGTCTTCGCATTCTCTCGTATGGAGTAAAAGAAGGAATACAAAAAGGGAAGACTATTATTCCTGACCATACGTTAGCACTCTCCTTTTCAACTGATAAATCGGCCTATCCTAATGTAGAGGTTGATTACCAAACAGCTATTGCTTACCTTCGTCATGAGGCTATCGTACTGACTTCAGAAGCCCCACGTGGTATCGTTCTGCTTACTTATAAAGGCTATCCAATAGGCTTTGCTAAGAACCTCGGAAACCGTGCGAACAATCTTTATCCACAGGAATGGCGCATAAAGAGTACACATATACCAGACGAGCCTTTGGTTCTTTTATAATATAAATGCAGACAAGAAAAATCCAGAAAACAATATATTCCTACAATATCTTAGAAATAAACGGACAATTATGCAACAATATTTAAACCTCCTCAATCGCATCCTCACAGAAGGAACACAGAAAGGTGATAGAACCGGAACAGGAACTTTATCTATTTTTGGACATCAGATGCGCTTTGACTTGCGCGATGGTTTTCCACTATTGACAACTAAGAAGCTTCATTTGAAGAGTATTATTTATGAATTACTATGGTTCTTACGTGGTGATACGAATGTGCGCTACCTACAAGAACATGGTGTAAGGATTTGGAATGAGTGGGCTGATGAGAATGGTGAACTTGGTCCGGTCTATGGTCATCAGTGGCGTTCATGGCCTGATTACAAGGGTGGTACTATTGATCAGATTAAGAATGTCGTGGATATGATTAAGCATAATCCAGACTCACGTCGTATGTTGGTTACTGCATGGAACCCAGCAGAGGTGGATGATATGGCTCTCCCACCCTGCCACTGTCTTTTCCAATTCTATGTTGCAGAAGGTAGACTATCGCTCCAACTCTATCAGCGTTCGGCTGACAGCTTCCTCGGTGTACCTTTTAACATTGCGTCATACGCTCTGCTTTTGCAAATGATTGCACAGGTTACAGGACTCGAAGCAGGTGAATTTATTCATACTACAGGTGATACACATCTCTATTTAAATCATCTTGAGCAGGCTAAACTCCAACTTACTCGTGAACCACGTACACTGCCAAAAATGAAGATTAACCCAGATGTAAAGGATATCTTTGACTTTAAGTTTGAAGACTTTGAACTTACTGATTACGATCCCTTACCACATATTCCAGGAGTAGTTGCAGTGTAAAAAAAGCCTCCCCCAACCCCTCCGAAAGGAGGGGAGTGCAAATAGAAAATTGTTGGAGTATAAAAAATAATCATTCTCTCAATTTAAAAAATAGTATATTAAATTAGTCAAGAACTTTATATCCTTCACCAAATTGATTGCTAAATCAGTACTCCCCTCCTTTGGAGGGATTGGGGGAGGTCAAAAAACACCATTATGGAAATAAATATCATTGCTGCAGTAGCAGCCAATCGTGCCATTGGTTATCAGAATGATGTGGTCTATTTCATTAGCGAAGACCTTAAGCGTTTTAAGCAACTAACAACAGGACATACTGTTATCATGGGGCGTAAGACCTTCCATTCATTACCGAAAGGTGCACTGCCTAATCGTAGAAACATTGTACTCAGTAGAACGGAAACAGACTTCCCTAACTGCGATGTCTACTCTTCGCTTGAAGAAGCTCTTAAACATATAGGGACAGAGGAAAAGGCTTTTATTATTGGTGGGGCAAGTCTTTATAAAGAGGCGCTTACTATTGCAGACCATCTCTACCTCACAGAGATAGCTGCTACTCCTCCACAAGCAGATGTTTTCTTCCCTGAATATAATGATGGAACTTGGATTGTAGAATCACGCGAGGAACGTCCTGCTACTGATGATAATCCTGCATACGCATTTGTAAACTATGTGAGAAAATAAATCTTACGCTTAACTCCTCTCCTCCAAAAAGGAGAATAACAAATATAGAGTTGTATAGTAGTATAACTAAATATACAAGATAATTCATTTTAAAAGCTCCTAACTATAGGAGCTTCTTGTATAATAGTTTGTTTCCATTTTACTATTTGTCAGAAATTTTTCGCAGTTTCAATTCTAACACATGCTCTTTTATCTTTTAAAAGATGCTTAATTGGCTTTCAAAAGATGCCCTTTTGAATGCTAACTAACGCCCTTTTGCCCCCTTACTAAGCACCTTTTAAAATGCAAGTTTATAACTATCTGTATTGTTGTGAGTTACAAACGCATAAGAAAGAGGTGTTTTTTGATAAATAAACACTCCCAACTTCGTTACTTTTGTAAAGTCTTTTCATTTGCTTATAGTTATTTAAAAGTACTTTTCTGACTCTCTACTGCTTTCTTTTAAATGGTAATATTCAATGTGTTTGGTATTAAAGAACATGAGTACTTACCATCAACACCACATGTGTTAAGCATCAGCACAATATGTGTTTGGCAAAAACACGTAAGTGAGAATTAATGTTAGATTATATTATAGTTATAGTCTTAGGGAATAATAAGACACAAATAAAACTATTCAGCCCCGATAATCAAATTAACGGGGCTGAATAGTTGAAAATCATACAAGATTAGAATGGCAAACCAATTGCCAAGTGGAAGGCTTGTGCATCCTTAAATTTTGATATGTTATAGAAGCCTGTTTTACCCGTTTCATAAGGTACGTGTAATCCAAGTCCCCAATCAAGACGAATCATAAAATAGCCAATATCGTAGCGTAGACCAACTCCCGTACCGAGTGCCATTTCATTTAATACATTCTTTATCTTGAAATGTCCTTCTGGTCGACCATCGTCGTAGTGCATTGTCCAAACATTACCAGCATCGAGGAAAACTGCTCCGTAGAGTGAACCCATAAGGTGAGGACGATATTCAAGATTGAATTGCAGTTTAATATCACCTGTTTGCTCTACGTATGAACGTCGACGCTGTGTTGAGCGATAGCGTCCTGGACCTATTTGTCGGGCATTAAACGCACGGATGCTATTGGCTCCACCCACATAAAATTGTTCTGTATAAGGTGCAAATCTGCTGTTGCCATAAGCCCATAGCGTACCCAAATTGACGTGGGCAGCAATACCACTCTTCTCTCCTATGCTCCATACTTTTGTAAGATTGGCATCAACTTTGAAAAATTGTGCGTATGGATTTTTGAAAAGTTTCTTTTCTTTTTCACTCCAACGTCTGCCAAACGCCGCATAGCCTGTAGATAAGATATTAGATGCTTCACTAACAGTTACCCATGCCTTAATAGGACTCTTATAATGAGCTGGACTCATAAAGGTATATTGGAACATCATCTTTGGTATGAACTGGTCTGCCAATGATACTTCAAGATATGGAACACTATCTATCAATTCAAGATAACGGTCGGTCACGTTATGCATATACTCATAAGTCAATGTCAACGGAGAGAACGAATAACTATTACGTTCGTTTGGTTGCCATTGGTAAGTCAACTCGCCAGATACAACGTGGCGTTTGAAATACTTAGAACGATTCAATACATCTACAGAAGCTTTAAGCGTAGTTGATGGTGTCGTATAATAAGTGCGTGGCCCCTTTGGAATATAAACAAGTCCCTTCTCTGCAGCTTCAGCACTCTTCCTCTCTTCGCGTTCCCAACGCTTTCGTGGTGGTGTAATGAAAGGATTAACAAGACGTGGGAACTGTAGACTTGCTTCAGCACCATACTCGTAGTTATTCAATCCAAGTCGATCATTACCATCATCATCAGTACTTGCAGACCATTCGTAAGAGCCATGTACGCGCAAGTTAAGTTTCTCACCGCCACGAAATGCATTACGCTTCGTTAGACCAATGATGCCTTCTGGACCATATCTTCCACTGGTCTTTCCCTTTCCATAAGCCTCAATATAAAAATCATAAGGCTTATCGAAGACACAATTAATTGTCATGTCTAAGACATTAGTTTGTAGCAGCGAATAGTCCACTACTATTCAATTGTTGCTGGCTCTTTTCAAACAATTCATTATTGTAAACAGTACCAGGCCATATCTTCAAGTCATTAGCTATTGCACGTAGACGAAGCGGCATGTGCGAACCATTATAATTTACAATAACATCACGAAAACGCCGTTGCTGAGTAAGAGAATCAATAAACTGACGCTGTAAATTGATATTAATTGTTCCAATAGTCCACTTCCTCAAAGCTTTTTCACTTACCGAATCAGCCATTTGCAAACGAATAGAAGCTAAGCCATAAGCCTTCGTTGTATCAGCAAGATAGCTTGCATCGTTATTCTGATAGTAATAGTAACCATTATTACGGAAAAGCTCTGTTATTCGCTTACGTTCTCGTTCGAGCGTAGCTACATCAAAAGCATCTCCCTTGCGAATAACAGCTTTATCCAGATTTGTTCGTATCAAACTATCTGCTGAAGGCGGAAAGTTAGTGTATTGAATGCTATCAAGCAGCCATAAACGTCCCATATCAACAGCATACTGTAAGCGCATCTTCTTTGGATTACTCTGTGCAAGCTTCTCATAGCTTATCTTTCCATTGAAATAGCCGCGTTTACGTAAGAGGTTCTCACCCACCGTTACACGTAAGTCTGGTGTTGTTGAACTCATCAATACTGGTGAAGAACCAAACGCACGTACTAACCAACGACTGAATGCTGTAGTGTCTTGTGAAAAAGCATTCCATATCCATAAACCTACAGGGAAAGGAGAGCGAACACTGGGACTGCCCAACCAAGCAGCGTTAGGCTTAGTTGCAAGTACTAAGTCTAATTCTTCTTTTACATCATTAAAATGCTGATTTGATTGGTAATTACTGTATTTTGTTGATTCCATACCTGTATATAAGTATTCACCATCAGGGATGGCTGAAGTCGTACTACAGGCTGCAAGTATGAATAAGAATACCATAAAAACGAATAGTTTTATGACTCTTTTTTTACTTACTGAACTTATATGATTATTATTTCTTTTCATTTACAAAGTTGATTAATGTGTCGCGTTTAGGCTTCTCTGTCTGTGGCTTTACCACAGAATTATCCTCTTTGAATCGGAAAATATCCTTGAAATGGCGTAACTTACGGCGCCACATGAAGCCAGCTCCAAACTCACTCAAGTTACCTTCCAACCAATCGTATGCCTCACGCTCATAATAGAGTTTCAAATACTTTGTTTCTTTCTGATTAAGACGGTACTCAAGTGAGAAATTATCGAAGTAAGCACCATTATCTTCAGAGAACTGTGAGCCTGTAGATACTCGTCCACCCATGATAATACGTAGGCGATTATTCCACAAACGTTTTGAGAACTTGAAGGTATAGTCTGTGTGTAAGTTACCATTCACATCGGCTGCACTTTCCATGTTGGCTGTTAAGTCGAGCCCCATTGAGTTGAGTGCCTTACCCGTAATAGAGTTAACCTGTGTCTGTAGGAAGCCTGCCAATGCACCACTCATGGCTGTATTGGCGCTTGCTGAGTTATCGCCATCAAAGTACATACCCGATGCCAACATCGTAACTGCAAGTTTTGAACGTTCCTCAACACTCTTGGTATTAAGAATATTCTGCATCTCTTGATCCTCTGGAGCGGTGATGATAAACTCAACTCCAGGTTTAGGGAATTGCTTGCTAAGGCTTACACCACATTCAAAATCAACGATTCTACCTTCTCCAGAACCACTTGAAACACTTGTTCTTACTTCTTCTGTTGCCGTAATATTTAGTGTCGGCTTCATTGGATCACCTGTAAACTCAAGATAACTTCCGTCTTTAATATTGAAAGTGCGGAGTGGAATAACTGGCAAGGAGTATTTCATCTTACCATCACTCAACGTATATCTACCACGAACCTGCACTCCATTTGTTGGGTCATAGTTAAGAAGTAGATTGCCACCACCAACGAAGTCGACATAATTAGACTGGTCAGCATTCAACGCACAGAAGACATGGGCTTGCTCATCAATATCTACACTAAGAGCCATTGTAAAGCCCATAATATCTGGACGTTTAATAACATCAATTGTAGAATCATTGAAGTTAGTAAACTGAACAAGGTCTTTTAATTCATCATCCGTAGTAAGTGTACCATCACGTACCACGTATGTAACATCTGTACTACCTAAAACGTCAAGTTTACCCGTTAACTGTAAATTGCTTAAAAGTCCATTTATTCGTCCTGAGAAGTCAACAAAAGCCTTTCCATAAACTTCTGAACGAGGATTTTTCTTCGCATCAATAATTTGGAAGTTCTTAGCTCTCATTTGCGCATCAAGCTTCATCTTGTCCAGATCTGAGAAGTCTAAGTATCCTGATATGTCAAGTGGTGAACCATTACTTGCAAATAGCTCAAAGTTCTCAAACTGAATATTGCTATTGCGTATTTGAACAGGATCATCAGCGAAGCGCATCTTTATACCGTATGGAACACTCACTAAGTAAGACGAATCAAGATAAACTTCACCATTGATATCCAACTTCTTCAGCGGACCTTTTACCGTTAACGTACCTTCTCCTACTCCATCGAGTCCTACAATTTGGTCAGGAACAAAGCCATTGACGTAATTCAATGGGAAACGATTCATCTCTAAAGTAGCATCAAGTTCTCCAGCCCCTTCACTGTTATAGGTTCCCGAAAGTACACCGACTTCCTTTCCGTTCTGTGTTATGATACCATCCACATAGTGAGAACCATCCCCTTTAGGCATATAAACAAACTGTGTACCCACATCTCCCATTGGACAATTCTCATAAACAAGCTTCTTAATAGTCATGTCACTTGATATGGTGAGTTCTTTATCAGTCTGAACAAGGTGGTAGTCACCATCCAACATACCTGACAACTTCGGTGCAAATGGTAAGACTTCAAGCAAATTACCCAACTCAAAATGGTTCATTGATAGTGTTACATTCTGCAAAGATGTTGAATCAGTGTCTACTGTTGAAACGAGCATACCTGTTCCATCAGCAGCCTCCAAGCGAAGATTAGCAGATAGACGACGGTCACGACCAATATAGATATAATTGGAGTCGTTAACTGTAAATGACTTATAACCTAAGATTGACTGAGGAGAAATGATTGAAAGTTGTATTCCCCTACCCTTCATAGCTGCCTGCATAGCCAAATCAAAGCCTGTTTTTCCCTTATTATCAAGGATAGTTGCATGTGTCTGCAAGCCATGTTCATAGAGTGCACCTTGCAAATATCCGTGATAAGGATAGGCGTTCTTAGGATTATTTCTTACAGATAGTGTATAATTCAACTGGCCATCAATACTGGTAAGGTCAGCTCTGATACTATCTAAATGAATATCATTATATACCAAAGAATCAATATTTATCCGTCCATCAAGTCCCTTTGTCGGAGATGATGTTAGATTTATATCAGCCTGACTAAAGGCATAACCATCTTGTGCTAACAAGTTAGAGAATATGTTGTCACGTCCACTTCGAAGAGTAAAATGTCCCGTAGGCAACTGACGAAGTATTGCAGCCTGATCAATACGTCGATTAGTCAATTGTTCACGAACAGCTTTATAAATTCTCATTCCACTTTCTGTCAATTGATTAACACTACTGTTAAACGCTGTATTGAGACGGAAATCTCCACCATTCAAAACAGCATGAACAGTATCACGACGACTCATAAGGTCAATGTTTACATCTCCAGGAGCGTAGGTGCGGTCTTTAGCGGTAACACGAAGGTCTCCTATCAAACCACGAACATTCATGTCGTCTTTACCAGACATGGCAAACGAGGTATTAGCTGAGAAGCTACTTGACATAGCCTTGTCAACAACTCCCAACTGATAAAGGTCTACACGTGGGAATACTCCATTTATTGAGCCTTCAATTTGTTCACCACGCATGGTTGCATCAAGGTTAAAATTACCTTCTGCTAATGGTATACGCTCTCCCTTACGCTGTTCGCTTAGTAATAGATTTCCTACATTTCCGCTTACAGCATAGTACTTCTTCATATCAGAGCGGAGCGTAATATCAGCATCTGCAGAGGTTATATAATGCTTATCTATAAATCCGAATGCGTGTAAATTAGCTTCAGATAGATTTCCTTTTACGTGAGTTTCAAGACTATTAACACCTACATCAGCCCGTACGTCAAAGTTTCCAGCTGCAAGAAGTTGACTCTTCTTTCCACTCTCTTGCAAAAGACGGAACGAACGAAGTGGACCACTAACATGATGATTGTCCTTCATATCCGAACGTACATCAACATCAGCCCATGTAGAGACAACATATCTCTGATCCATAACTCCCATAGCATGTAAGTCAACACGACGTAGCCAACCACGAAGATGACCATCTACACGTTTAGCGTTTACTCTGCCTTTATAGGTGAAGTCACCACCTAACATACGATTTGTACTCTTCACGTGAGCAGACAGTTGCTCTCCTTGCTTTGATATATCACCATTCAAACCATCCAACACATAGTTGCCATATTTGAAACTACGAATACTAAGACTTAGATTTGTTGATGATTTCGGATTTAAGAAATCAGTTCCACGACCTTGTGTCTTTATACTTCCCGAGAAGGCTGACAATCCCATATTAGGTAAGAAACGCTGAACTGGAAAAGCAGTAGCATCTGCTATAAGACGATAAAGTTCTGTAGCAGTATTGTAAGCACCATTCAAACGAATTCGACCACCACCTTGTGTCAACTGTATATTACCAGTATAAAGGGTTTTACGTACATGAATATCTCCGTTTATACCTACTCCACGTGGGAAAGATATTGTCTTACGAACATCGTGTGGCAGTAGCTTAGACACAAAACTAAGATTATTGGCTGTTCCTTTTAGTTTTAAGTCACTACGAAGATGACCTACACCAGACATCATGTCAGCAATCCAACCTGTTCCTGTAAGGTCAAAGTAACCCGGCATAGCCAAACGCAGCTGTTTGAATGCAGCTGAACGAAGATTTCCTTCCAGTTGTCCTTTTACGATAATTCGTTGATTAGGAATTGCTTGATAGATATTTTTTGGAACAGAAGTTAAGAATGGATGTAAGTCTTCCAGTCGTAAAAATCCATCTAATTGAGTAGATATCTGTCCAGGATTCTTATCTGCAAAAGCATTCATATCCATCATAAAACGTCCTGAAAGCTCAGTATTAGGTAGTCGGAAATACATATCAGGCAGATTGATACTTGTAGAATCCATAGAGAATGGTCCACGGAAATCCTTTACTATCAGTCCACTTTTTTCCTTCATATTGGCAGTACGAACACGCAAACGAATTTTAGGAGCAGCATATAGGAATGAATCTATACCCAAATTAATATCCTGCATGTTTATATGCGCTGCATCAAAGCCTGAACTTGCATGTCGCACATAATTTTGGTCATAACTAAATTCACCGCCTTGCCAGTCTACGTTGGCAACCTTGTATATGTTGTCATGTAGTAGGAGTTCTGTTCCCGTAGCCATTGCCTTCTTGAAGTTAGCACGAACGCTCATTGTATCTCCAGGCATGTGAAGACGAAAATCTGTTTTTGTAAGATTAAGTTTATCGATATTGATACGCCAAAGTGGTTTCTGTTTATTAGGATCATCGGGTACGGTATCGCCCAATGCAATATCTATCCATCCGCCTTCAATATCTGCTTTGTTTACACGAATAGAATCGCCAACAAGGTTAACCGCATGGCTAACAATATGCAACCGTTGCAAATCACCACGAATACGAAGATCACCGATAAAGTTAACCGTATTTGCTTTTAGTTTTGTAAATGTCAGCTCATTTACTTCTACCCTACTTTTAAGCAATGGCAATAAGTCTACATTTGCCACTAAACGATGTACGTCTGCCACCGTATCTTTCTTATTAGGAATAGAATCATTCGGACGAAGCATCTTCAGACCATCCAACTGAAGATCTAATGGAAAAGAAAGATTGACCCGTTCGATGCTTACTTCCATTCCTGTTTTATCAGAAACATAGGCAGCCACACGTTTTACAGCCCAATTTTGAACGGGTGGACAATATAATAAAGCGACAAGGATAAGAAACAGAATGACTGGTGTTGCAACAATAGCAATCAGCCATTTCAAGCTCCTTTTCATGTTCATTATGTTAGTCATTGACAGCTTTCTCAAAATATATCCTTACTTGGGTAGGATTAATACGTTAGTAAACTTAAATAATTAACTGCAAAGTAACACAAAAAAAATGGAATAGAAGAGTTTAGTAAGGTAAAAAAACAAAAAGAGAATGGGATAAAATAAGGTTCTCCTGTTTATTGTCTAATAGCTTTTCGTATCGCTTTAATAGAAAAACGGAAATTAGATATAAAACAAACACATAGCCAATATTGTTAACTAATTATTTTCCCTATATCTTCCTATACTAAAAACCGATTCATTATTATACCCCAAAAGTACAGATGAAGGGATGATATAATATTTACAAAATGCTATGATAAACACATATAAATAATGATAAAAATACTGCAAAAAAGAAAGTCTGCAACCAGCAGTAAATCAGCTGGTTGTAAATATGTATTTTAAAAGGTGCTTAATTAGACTTCAAAAGGGCGTTAGTAACATGCTTAAAGGGCATCTTTTGCAAGTCAATTGGGCGTCTTTAAGAAGCTAAAAGAGCGTATGTTATTTTTGAAGAGTACGAAAATAGTTTACAATAACAATAAGTGATTGACTTTTTAAGCCTTAGGCTAATTAGACTAATAAGGCTAATTTGCCGAATATCCCAAAGAGGTACTTACTCAAAAGATAACTTCTTCAGTCGAGTACGCAGTTCTTCTGCCTGCCCTTTTCTGATAGAAAGGACAACCTCGCAGGTATTGTCAAATACCTGATTAACAATGCGAGGATTCATTTCTTTAATAATTCGCATAACATCGTTCATCATCGGATAAGTAAATGTATATTTTACTTCCTCCTCTATGAATTTTTCTTCAATCTCGCTATTTGCTAAAGCATCTGCAGCAGCTTCACGATAAGCCACAATCAAGCCACCAGTACCAAGATTGATACCTCCATAATAACGAATAACACAAATAAGTGTATTTGTTAATCCATAACTATCAATTTGTCCAAGTATAGGCTTACCTGCTGTAGAAGATGGTTCTCCATCATCATTTGTACGAAATTCTGTTCCATCAAAGCCTACTCTATAGGCATAACAACAATGACGTGCATCATAATACTTCTTTCGATATTCTTTTACAATCTCTAATGCTTCTTCAACAGAGTCAACATGATGCGCAAAAGCGAGGAACTTACTCCGCTTTTCAGAGTAATATCCCTCGCTAATCACTTTCTCTTTTATTGTCTTATATTTATCGCTATCCATTCAATAGTTTTAATCTTGTATTAATCCAGCTTATGGATGACAAGACCAGAACGAAGTTTTGGCTCAAACCATGTTGCCTTAGGTGGCATAATCTTACCACTATCAGCAATGTCCATTATCTGCTGCATAGATACAGGATAGAGTGCCAATGCCCAACGCATTTCACCACTATCGACACGACGCTTCAGCTCTCCAAGACCACGCAGACCACCAACGAAGTCTATACGTTTGTCTGAACGGAGATCCTTAATGCCCATCAGTTCGTCCAAAATCAGTCGACTTGAGATGTCAACATCAAGAACACCAATAGGGTCATTATCATCGTATGTACCAGGTTTAGCCACTAAGCTATACCAGTTGCCTTCGAGATACATTGAGAACTCATGCAACTTTGCAGGACGATATTCGTTCTGACCTTTCAATTCAACAGTGAAGTTCTTCTCCAAAGCTTTTAAGAACTCAGCAACTTCCATGCCATTTAAGTCTTTGATAACACGATTATAGTCAAGAATGGTCAATTGACTTGCTTGGAAGCATACTGCCATGAAGTAGTTATACTCTTCATCACCCTTGTGATTTGGATTATTCTTAGCTTTCTCAGCACCTACCAAAGCTGCAGCTGCAGAACGATGGTGTCCGTCTGCAATATAAAGACTTGGCATCTTCTTGAATTCTTCTGTTATAGTCTTGATGTCAGCTTCATCTGTAATAACCCAGAACTGATGTCTGAAACCATCATCAGGTGCGACAAAGTCATATTCAGGCTTTGTTGCAGCATAACGTGCCAACAAGCTATCAAGAACTTGATTGTCAGGATAAGCAAAGAATACAGGCTCTACATTGGCATTACAAATGCGAACATGTTTCATGCGGTCCTCTTCCTTATCTCTACGTGTCAATTCATGCTTCTTGATATTACCTGTCAGATAATCGTCAACATACGCTCCAACAACAAGACCATATTGAGTCTTGCCATTCATTGTTTGTGCGTAGATATAATAATGTTCCTTATCGTCTTGGACTAACCAGCCTTCATCTTGAAATTTCTGGAATTGTTCAACAGCACTATTATAAGCTTTTGGGTCATATTCACTTGTACCAACCTCAAAATTGATTTCTGGTTTGATGATATGATATAAACTCTTCTCGTTGTCACCAGCTTCAGCGCGTGCTTCTTCTGAATCCAAAACATCGTATGGACGACTGGCAACAGATTCAACTAAGTCTTTTGGAGGGCGAATACCTTTAAAAGGTTTGATTACTGCCATAGTGTTATTTTTTAGAAATTAATAAAAGGATTGAAAGCCACAATCTTACTTAGTAGATTAAGGCAATCAACCCTTTATTTATTGAAAAGTTATTTGTTTACTTGGAATGTTGTATCACCAGTAGCAAAGAATGCATTAATTTGTTTTGCTGCTGCGATACCAGCTTTATTATTGGCTTCAGCCGTCTGAGCACCCATCTTCTTAGGAGTAGAGAAATAACGTCCTTCAAATTTCTTGAATTCAGCATCAGCATCAGGCATAATATCAGTCACAAACTTCAAGTCTTCA
>QWCI01001190.1_pt1 | contig 15543 bp, 11 predicted proteins | sample 1972541 | NCBI WGS metagenome assembly QWCI01 (sample SAMN09866712, study PRJNA288562) | Human oral metagenome isolate term3_saliva, whole genome shotgun sequencing... | isolation source: mouth | host: Homo sapiens | place: USA: California | reverse complement strand
AAACTCCAATGGTATGCAGGGCATACGCAACCATTTGGACTACATTTCACGCAACGGTAAAATTACTGTCGAAAATCACTCCGGTGAAAAATTAAACGGTAAAAAAGCCGTCAAATCGCAACTAGAAGATTGGCAGAAACTCAATATCCCCGAAAGAGGCAAACGCCGGGAAGCCCTCAATATCGTCCTATCCATGCCTGCCGGAACACCTCCGCAATCAGTATTGAATGCTGCCCGAAATTTTGCCGCCGAACAGTTTGCCGACCATCAATATCTCTTCGCTTTACACCACGAATCCGAAAAAGAAGGCGAACCCGAGCATCCCCATGTACATTTGTGTGTATTGATGAGAGATACCTACGGGCAGCGGCTTAATCCGCGTAAAAATGATCTTTTTGAATGGCGCGTCCGTTTTGCTGAAAAACTCCGGGAGGAAGGCGTAGAGTGTGCGGCTACTAAACGGCAACACCGGGGAAAAATCCTCAAAGCTGAAAATGGCATAGTGCGAGCCATGAAAGAACGTGGTGCAACACCCCGCATCGAAAAGCAACGGCTGGAAGAATTAAACCAAGCAATCAAAAACCTGGAACGTCCGACACATCCCTACATTCAGAAGGTCATGCAGACACGCGGTTACATATTGGCCGAATACGGTCTTATAGCCAAAGAACTGTATAAGATGGGACACAAAAATGAAGCCAGGCTTATCAGTAGATTGGCTAAGGATATGATTGGGCAACCTCTAAGCACTAAAGCTCAACGGGAATACGATCAAAAAGTTAGCCCTCAAGTACAGCAAGAATCGCATATCTCCAAACAAACAGGTATAGAACAAGACAACGAACCTACTCGTTAAACAAGCAATGGAAAAGCCCGACGGCCGTACAGATGTCTGTACGGCCGTCGGGCTTTTTCATGTCTAAATTATAACGACCATTACTCTATATTTGCCGTATATGAATATATAGTACTTGACAAGTGTTTTATTTTGAAGTAGTCTAATTTGCGTCAAATAGACGCAATTTTTTACAAAATAGAGAATGTAATTTAATTGAAAATTTTTAAATAACTGATTTTTTTTGTTTTAAGCATAATATTGAAAATCTACTAACTAGTTCTTAAAGGAAATTATTATGAATCTTATTGAAAAGAAAACACAATCGGAATCAACTAGGGTGACTATCCGAATGACGAAGGAGCAATATGAACTTCTTAATGAAGGTGCTTCTCTAGGTGGTAACCAAAGTCTTAACAGTTTTATGGTGTCATCTGCTCTAGCAGAAGCTAGAAAATTAAGAATAGAAGACAGTTTTTTAAACTCTATGAATGAAAGGAAAATCTATGATTTGAAAAAATTAGATGAAGATGTAGTTGTACTTAATAAAGCAGAAGCAATGTCTCTTTATAAGGCATTGCATGAAAGTGGTCTCGCAAATACATTTTTGAGAGACTTAATTTTAAATCAAATTAAAAAAGGTAAATTAAATGAAAAAAGTAACAAATATGGTCGAGAGCTGCTCGGTCTATGAAGAAATTAACGATTTTCCATTTGCTTTGCTTGATAAAAGCAATCATGACAGAGAAAGTTTTGATTGTGGTGTAGAGCCACTAAATCAGTATATTAAGCAATATGCTAGACAGCATATGCAAAATAATATCTCAAAAACGATTGTTTTTTATAATCCCGATGGAGATAAGAAACTTAAGTCTATCGTAGGCTTTGTTACAGTGAAAACTGAAAAAGTCTATGTTGATTTAAGTGGAAAAGGTGACACAGGTGTCCTCTTAACTGAAGCAATAAAAATTGGACGTTTAGCTGTAGATGTTAACTATCAAAAGAAAGGGTTCGGTCGGGATTTGCTTCTTACAGTTCTTGGATGGATATATGAGGAAATCAAAGAAAAAGAACCTGATAAATCTGTTGTTATAGTTGTTGATGCAAAAGATGGGGCAATTGAATTTTATAAAAAATACGGCTTCTCTCAATTAAAAGAAAATGATGCAAATCAACTCTACACTATCTTGGAATAAGAGGAAACCAAAAGCAAATTTAATTCATAGCCTCTAATTAAAAATAAAAGGCTGGAATTTTTGCAATTCAGATGCTTATTGTCATGTCTATGATTTAATAGAGTAATATTAAGGTTTCAAAGGCTGTTAGAACTTTATTCTAACAGCCTTAAATCATATGTTCTTTCAATGGTTGATTAGGTTTTTCAGTCCATTAAAATATACTTTCGCAAGGTATTCCGTCATGATGACGATCAAGCCTACTCACTCCACAGTGATTTAAGTAAAAATTTGCTTCTACACAACTTCGCATTTCTCGACAAAAATGTCTACCCGCACAAGTAAAATTCCCACCTGATATGTTGGCATTAGGCTTAACTTCAGTAGTTACCTTTTGTGTCTGTTTACCGTGTCGAAATTCACTTGGATAAATTGGGTTGGGTTGAGACCAGAAACCTTTACTTTGATTACGAGCAGCATTTTCCAATTCCAAATATTCGATATCGATCTTGTAATCACGATATACCCAAGCAAGACCATTTTCTAGCATGACTTTATTGATGTTGGTTTGATCATGATATACCTCAGCAATAGTTCGACCGTATTTATCAAATCCTTCGTTTTTAAACTTACATTTTTCCCATATACATATTCTGACAATGTTTTCTTTGCTACTTTGCCAAAGTCTTGTTTATGTTCAGGAGCATCATTGCAATTAATGTCGGCTTCAAGGTTAGGTGAAAGAAATTGAGTACTTGGGTTTGAGACGTCCCATCCGATTTCTCAGTATCTGTCAAACTTGATTTGGTAACTTCCACTACATTTCGCGTGTCATTCTCATTTAATAAAGAAAAAAACATAGAGTATTACAACGGGCAGCAGAAGTGCCATTCGTGTATTAGTTAGCTTGCTCATGACAATTTCCAATTCCAACAATTTTAGTTATTAGATACAATTTCATTTGATTTACAGTTGATGCAAATTCCTAAATTTAACACGATCACCTGTTTTTCCTTGAAAATAGGTACTACCTTTAGATTGACTGAAAAATGGCATGAGAGATCTCGATTCATAAAACACGATACTATTATATAAATAATATTTGCATGTTTAATGTTTGTGCTAAACTGCTCTACGTAATTGAAATTATTGAGGAGTATGTCATGTCAAAAGTAACTTATGAAGAATTTTATTCTGTACCTGATAATGAAAATTTAAAACTGGATGTAATAGACAGTTATTTTCAAGAGAATGGCAATATAGGCAAGTATGATAAAAAAATGAGATGTCCCGATTGTAGGATACCTAATTTAAAATATACCCCTCGAGGGGAAACACATCGCTCCTATCTAAGCGCAATTGATGTCAACCTTCATGAAGCTAGTTGTGCTCATAGGTATGATGTTTCGTCTACAAGAAATACCAAAGCCTATTTTGAAAGGTTGAGTGATAATCAGGTTGCGGATAAATTAGCTTCTATGTTGAGAGCGTTAAAACGGATGAGTACCAATAATGGGAATTCCTATACTTCTATTTTCCAACGTCCCGTTGATAATCCTTTTATCCTCTGTACTGACAATAATAGAGTTAATCAAATCCGACGATCACTTCCTCGTAGAAATTTAAATAACTCTTTAAAAATAGAAGATGTTGGTTTGTTATGCGCATTTTATGCACGAGACGCTCATTTGAAAGTTGAGATTGAAACCAAAACTCGAAACAATGCAACATATAATCTTCATTATCTTCATATATATACTAGTAATGGTAGGCAGTATCGAATTTATAGAGGAACCCATGAGGACAAAGTTTTTCCAGAGAAAATTTATGATGTAGTATTAATTGGTAAATTTAATGAAAAAACACTTCCATTTCGATTACAACGAATAAATTTGATAGAACGTGAAATTAAAGACAAGATTTTCCCTAATCAATATGCTATTACCTTGGTCGAAGCCTGAGAGTAAATTAAAAAATGTGTTAAATCGACCACAATACTATGGATCCATCTATTTATTAAGTAGTGGAAAAGCTCTGTGACTATTACAGCTACAGGGCTTTTTTGTTTTTAGTATTTGGTTTTGCTGTGTAAATTCGTTTGTCTACTAGATAAATAGAGTGGATAATTTGATTATGGATAATTTAAGTCCTGATTATTTTAAATTAGCCAAATTCAAAGGCATTTATTTAATAGGTAATTAGAGCATACTCAAATTATCCATCTTATCCCATATAAGGAACAATACAGTGTTTCCCGATAAATATAATCTTAGTCTGAAAGAAAATATCTTTTTGGCCAAAAAGGTATTGGTTGCCCAAATCCACAATCTAAGCCGGTTTGAAAACTGTAAAACAACATTGTTGCAAACAGAACAAATTATCAACGGACACAACGTCGCTACGGCTTCTTTAGGTGATATTCAAACCATCCTTCATCTGAAACGTGCCTACCAATATACGGTACAGCACCTTTTAGACGGTCTTCCTGTTGATATGGCACTGCTGAAAAAAATCAACAATATGGTGGCGCAAGATGATTCGCTGGATCCGGGTGAATTCCGTACAGGTTCTGTGGGCGTAACTTTGTTTGACGGTTCGCGCCATACGCCGCCGACCATGACCGAAAGGCAAGTGATGGAGATGATGCACAACATTGCAGCACGCAGTGGCTCAACTACAGAAACAGCCATACGCACCATGCTGGCCTTGATGTGGCAGCAGGTTTTTTGGGACGGCAAATGATACTGACGTTGCTACTTATTTGTACCAAAATTGTATTTTTGGTATCGACTATTGAGGCTGAACATGAAAGCAGCAAGAATCTACCAACGTGTCAGTACTGAAGAACAAAATCTTGAGCGGCAAAATGCCTTAATTGAGAAAGCCAAAGCAGAAGGTTACTACATTGCGGGGGGGGTATAAGGAAAAGGCTTCGGACGTTCGTGCTGACCGACCTGTGTTGAACCAACTGATTGAAGACTTGCAAGAAGGCGACGTAATCATTGCCGAACATATAGACCGCATCAGCCGCCTTTCTTTGGCAGAAGCGGAAAAACTGGTCGGCTGCATCCGCGAAAAAGGCGCGATCCTGTCCATTCCCGGCATTATCGACCTGAGCCAAATCCAAACCGATTCCGAAATCGCCAAAATCGTTTTGGACGGCGTACAGGCCATCCTGCTTAAAATCGCCATGCAGACGGCGCGGGACGACTATGAACAGCGCAGGCGGCGGCAGATAGCAGGCATAGCCGAAGCTAAGAAAAACGGGCATTACAAAGGCAGACAGGCGGATACGGAAATACACGGACGCATTATTGCCCTCCGCCCGAACCACACCTTACAGGAAACAGCAAAACTCGCCGGATGCAGCGTATCGCTGGTAAAACTGGTGATGCGTAAACACAAAATATCTCAAACTTCAGAATCAGAAAAGGAATAAGCAATGGCTACATTAATGGAAAAAGACGCTTTGATCGAACGGGTCGCCAGCGTGCGGGCATTGATTTCACTCAAAACGTCCTATTCGGAAGTCTGAACCGATGATCAAAAACGCATAACGGAATTACGCAGTTTCCTGTATTCGTCCTATCCCGAAGACATCAACTTTTGGGCAGTTGCAGATGAATGCAAAACCACGTACGAAAAATATGCTGCCATGCCCAAACTCAAGGGTAAATAGCTATGGCGACATCTAGTGAAGAACTGCTTTTTAAAAAATTTGGGACGATTTGATAACGGAACAACAAGTCAAGCCGACCGCCACGCCCAAAGGATTCGTTTTGGGCGGTCAGCCTGGAGCAGGCAAATCGGCTTTGGTGAAACGGCTTTTTTGCAAAGGTCTCCGGCTGTTTTTTGGGTTTTGAGCTTGTATATGCCTTGTTCTGCCAGCAGGTTGAGTTCTTCTCCGGCAATCAGCGTGGTAAAGCCCTGCCACAACACAGATCTATGTACTATGGAAGGGCTTCAATTTATAGCTTTCGAATTTAGCGAGACTACCATCGGGTAATTGATCTAAAACTTGTCTAATCCAATCCTCACTCATCTGCGTATATCCACCCGCACCATTCGGATTCAGCTGTACTGTACCGTTCCTAAAGCGTAATCGTACGCACGCATCTGTCCGTTTTCATACGAATGTTTTCGTATCTGTACTTATCTATTTCTTTAAATTCTCAATCTTATAGGCCTCTTTTTCATTCGTACGATTAGTGCCTACACAGGCTTTTATCTTGTAGCTGGCGTAGATTAGCAATCTATGCTAATCTACGCCAGCTCCTAATTAAATCCATTTTTCATTTTGAAAATAAGATCTTGCCCAAGTGATTACTTTTCCCATTATATCTATACAATATCCTTTTTCCAATATAACCTCCTGAACCTCTCCTTTATAATCTCTAAATATGATTTTTTCCGAATGGTCGGTTGATACCAGCCAGCTATTTTGATTATCAAAAATATTTTCTTCTACATTTAAATAGGTTGAGTCATATAATTGATATTCCTCATAGGTTTCATCTCCGTTTAAGATCTTTTCCAAAATATTTTCCAATTTTTCCAAAATATATTGAGCATCTTGGTTATAGATCGTGAAAGCATTGAATTTATTCAGGCTGCCTATTTTTACTTTCAATGAGTTCACCGCATCTAGAATGCTGATTGATTGATTCTTCAATTCAGTTGGCAAGATATAACCCTGAATAATATAATGAAATACTCCATCATTTTTCAAATCTTCTCCCCATTCCAGAAACCAATCTTCTACAAAATCAAATTGAATAGCAAATTTATATGGATCTCCAAAAATCATCATACTCTCCAAGATATATGTATATTAAACTAATTGTTGCTAACGTCTTTTAATTTCTTAACATTAATATTAAAGTGATGTTTAATGTCTATGGGTATCTGATTAGCCTGTTGTTTTCCTTTTATTCCTGCCCAGTGATACACACCATTACTTAGTGCAAATTGATGAACCACTTCACCATCAAAATAAAAGCGTAAATTACTGTCGGGATTTGATGTGGATACTGATTTTTTGAATAAATCCAAAGAATTCCTAGGTTCAATACTTGCGACAAGTCCCGGACGAGCACCAATTCCTTTCCCAGTATGTTTAATATTTGATTGATATTTTAAACCATTATCCAAAGTTACTACATCAGGGAAGGGAACACCAAATGGATTATTGACAGAGTTACTTCCCTTAGAAACCATAGCATTATCAGGAATATCGCTTTTTGGAATTTTAATCTTAACTCCATTTTCAGCAGTTGCTAAAGCAACATCGGTATTCTTGATTTCGCTGAGTAAGGTATTGAAATGGCTGTAAGCTTCCGATGTTTTACCATTTTTCAGAAGATCACCGACTTTTCGGTATGCAGTCCGTACGCCTTTTCCCAATCTACTAAACGGTATCAATGCAATAAAAGCCTGCATTTTTTCGCTGTCGGTTTTGGCTTCGCTGTAACTCCTGCCGAAATCATATATTGGGAAAGTATTGGCAACCAATGCGTCCACTACAGGTATACCATATTCTTTGGCGGATTGAATTAGCCCTTCTCTGTATTTTTCATTTAAAGCGGAGCATTCGGCGGTTGTCTTACAGCCGGACGTTTTTAACATTTCTGCACTGGGATTGACAAGCAGGGTATTATGCTTAACGACAATTTCAGCCGCATTCGCCGCAGCATTCACATCCCTGCCTGCAACGGCAGCCACAGTGCCGGCAACCAGTTTTGAATAGGCAGTAATCTTCGCTTTAGCTTTTTCGATTTCGGCAGCACTCATACGACTGAAATCAGTATTCTTAACCAAAGCCTCACCAATAATCTCACCGACCGCTGCGCCTATCGCGCCGTCTTGGCACTTGCCCTTATTCGCCGCTGCCGCAGCACAGCCTGCTGCGGCATGGGCAATCTTGTGGGCTATGTAATGATGATCCAACTGTTTGATTTTACTTGCTGCCTCTCCATGCGCAGTATTCACCAAAGCCGCAAGGATATTCGCTTCCAGATTGTCTTTCAGGCTGCCGCCGTTGACAGTGGTATTAATCAGCGCGGCACTGCCCGCATTGGCCAGGTTGACGGTTAGGTCATTGACCCACTGCTTATCGCTGATATTGTTCAGTGCCGAAGCGCCGATTTTGTCGGCTATGCCTGCGGTAGCGGCGGCAACCACCAGATTTTTCACCGTGCTGCTTCTGCCCAGCTCTCTCAGGGTTTTGCCGACATCACCTTTGTTGTTGATGAGCGATACGGAAGCCTGGCTGGCCAAAGAGGCGAATGCTGCATCGGTTGCTGCGGCGGCCGCACCGTTTAATCCCAATGCAGCTCCGGTTCCTGCGCCTGAGGTGACTATGGTAACGGCCAGTGCGATAATCGCTGCACCGGCTCCGGTTAAGCCTTCCTGTTTGTAGTCCCATTTATCGTAAGCGAGCTGCACCTGATTCCAGTTGACGTTTTTCGCAACTTGAAGCTGTTTCAAATAAGCATACTCGGGCTGCTTGGCGAGTTTTTCGATTTCAGTTTTCAGATTACCTTTGGGGATATCGACAATGTAACCGCCGGGTGCGGACAGTACGGGCGCAACGGGACCGGTGAAACTCGGCAATTGTAAGGTTTCGATGTTACTGCCCCGTCCGGCCTGTTTTTGCCATAGAGCAGATTTGCTGCTGCTCACGGTTTCTGTGTGGATGCTGCTTTTGATACCTTCGAGAATAATCTTGGCATCGGCATGTGCTTGGTCGCCTACGCCGGCGCGAATGACTGCACCGCCCAGCGTGTTTTCAAACTGCGTACCTTGTAACTTGGTATCCCAACCTGATTGCAGATTGGCTGATTCAGCCACTACACGGCTTGGTAAGGTAGTTTGCATCAGTTGGGTAGAGGTATCATGCACCTTATCATAAGTAATGCCGAGAAATTTGCGTTTCTTATGGCTGTCAAGTTTGTTGTAGTTGATTTCGTCAACTGCGCGCAAGGTCAGTTTGCGCCCGGCTTCAATATGTACAGCGCCTTTTGGTGCATCAAATTGAGTGGCATAGACATCAATACTGCCGCCGGATTTAATTTCGATACCTTGAGATGCACTGAGGTTGACCGGATCCGCCTTGGCGTTTTTATGCTCTTTAATTTCGGTAATGTGTTTGCGGTTGTAGAATTTACCAGTTTTATAGCTGTGCTTATCAAAGGTAAACAGCTCGCCCTGTCCTGCATAGTAATATTGGTCACCGTAAGATTGAATTTTGATTTTGCCGTTTTCAGCTTCGATGTCTGCCGCACTCAGACTGATGCGGCTGTTCTCATTGGCATTTGGCGCAGAGAGAGTAACACCTGTTTTTCCTGAAATTTCAGATGGTCTGCTGAAGATGGCATAGGCGTATTTATCGCTGCCTTGCTGACCATATTCAAAAGTGTCAAATACACCGCTGATGTCAATGGCTGATTGAAGTCGACCTTCTTGCAGCTCCTCTGCGGCTGGTGCAGGTAAAAATCCTGCAGCTTGGATATTTGCCTGTTTGGCGGCAACAACTTTGGAGCCCTGGATACGGATACCACCTGCAGCGAGCAGTTTGATATTTTGACCGCTAAGAGTGCTACCTTGGTTTTCGTGACCACGACCTGGTTGAGAAACTGTTAAAAGAGCTTGTTGTAACGATTGTTTACGTTCAACTAAGGCTTTTACTGGGGATTGGAGTTCATTCCAAGTCTTCTCAGCAGCATTCATCTCTGGTCTTAAACTACTTAAGCTCTCCCTGCTAGCTCTTATCGATTCTCTTAACGCAAATCTCTCACTGTCAGTCAAATCTCTACGATGAAAAAATAAATCACCTTTACTAAAGTATTCACGTCTCAAGGTTTCTAGACGATCCTGTGCTTCACGATATTTAGGTGCGCTAGTTAATTTACTAAGTTCACGATCTGCAACAAAAATTTGCTGGGAAATATTTTGTTTGGTCATTTCTGATTGATAGTTACTAAACGTATTCCTAATACTGTTTAGTGAAATATTCCCTTTCGTTGCCACCAAAGCCAAATCTTTCCCGGCGGCAATATTTGCTGCATCAATATCTACCTCTCCCGCCACAATCCCGATATTGCCTTTAGCCAAAACGCTGGCTGTTTGCGCACTCGGATTGCCGTTATTTCCTGCTCTGGCACTGATTTGGAATTTGCTGTTGTGTTTCACGGCCAAATCACCTGCGGAAACGATACGGTTACCGGGTTCAACGGTTAAAGGGTTATCACCGCCCGATTCTATCGACATCATACCGGACAGTGGTTTCAGTTCCGCTGAACGCATAGTAGCCGTATCTTGGGTTTCCCAATCGATATGACCCCGTTTGATGATGCCTCCGCCAGCTTTGATGTTGATCGCACCACCGCGCAGGGTAGTGTTGTCCAAGACCTGTAATGCGCTGCTGTTCAATGACAATACGCCATCTGCCACCAAAGTGCTTTTACTGTTTTGCTGGTCGTTTTGTAAAATTTGACCGCTGCCTTTTCCTTTGCCTTTACCCTGTGCACTGATACTCATATGACGACGTGAATGAACATCAAGCTGATTAAGCGTCATGTGACCATGATCTGCATTAATCTGGGTATTGTGACCGGAATTGAGCTTGCTGTTATTAATGGTTAAAGTTTGATCCGCACCCACTTTCAGTGATGCGCGGGCATTCAGGTGTACATTCTGCACCACCATACTGCCTTTACTGCTGTCTAAGCTGATATGGCCGCCGTTAACGGTGTTTCTCTGGTTGCCGTTGCCTAAGTCTAATTGACCTCCGGCAACCAGTTTCACATCGCCTGCAGAAGCATTAATATTGGTATTGTCTATTTTCAGACGGCCTTTACCGACTGAACCGGCATTAATATCTCCTTTCGCAGTCAAGGTATTTCGACCGTTGAAATCAACATTGCCGTTGGCAAGAAGAGATACGCGGCCAACCTCGGCAACAGCAGTCAGACCGTCTGAAATAATATTGCCTTGAAGTGCTGCCGTATCAATATTCTGACCGGCATTTAGCCGACTCTGATTCAAGCTGATGTTGCCTTTAGTAGCGCTCATCTGCACATTACCGCCACTGGATTTCAGATTACTTTGACGCACACTCAAGCTACCTGCCTGAACATCCAGATTCTTGGCCGCAGTCAAGGTTTTACCGTTGCTGCTGATGAGGGCGGTGTTGCCTGCCCTCAGGCTGATGCTTTGTGCTGATAAGTCTTTATCGGCATTCAGATTCAGATCCTTACCTGTATGAATATACAGATTGCCGGATGCATTCAGATGGGAGGCTTTTGCCTGAATGTCGCCATCAGCCATCAGTACCACCTGCTTTCCGCCTTTAATGCTACCGTTGTTCAAACGGATGTTGGAGGCAACGGTCGAGGTTTCTAAAGAAAGCGGTTTGCCCGATTCAATGTGTGCAGTGTCTTGAGCCTCAATTACAGCAGCACTGCTAATACTACCGTTAGATAATACGGTTACGTTTTCAGCAATAATACGGGGATTTCCACCCAATTCAGTATCGCCTTTGGTGGAGCTGTACACGGAACTGCCCGCCTGAATAGTAGCATCATTGATCATAGTACGACCGCCGGCCGACAGATTAGCCGAGCCTTTGGCATTGTTCACATTAGTCTTACTCTCAATCACCAAATTATGACCAGCATTTAATACCGTAGTAGCCGGATGACTGCCGTTATTCTGCACCACGGCTCCGTTACGCAAGCTGATATCTTCTCCCGTCTCAATAACCAATAAGCCTTTGCCCTCGATCCGGCCGCCATTGGAGATAAATGTGCCTGCCGCTCCTTTTTCGGTGGTTTCTATGGAGAGATAAGTCGGTGATGCTTCAGTACTGTCGGCAGTGGTGGCGATGCGGCTGCTGTTTTCAATGCGGCCTGACGAAGTCACGATCAATCGCTTGACCGCTTCGAGTGTGCCGGCGTTTTTGACGCCTACGCCTTTTTCATTGGCAATCAGGGTGATGCTGTCGGCGTACATACCGCCCAGTGCGGCAGTATCAAGGGCAATAGTCGGTTTCGCACCCGCTGCCGTACCTGCGCTGATTTCGCCGCTTGCATAATCTACTTTCTGCGGGCCGGTAGAAACCGCTAGGTTTTTACCCTGTAATTTCCCCTGCAAAGCAACTGCACGAGCAAGTACCTCGGTGTAGTCGGCTCCGCCTTTATCATTCCAACCTGCTGCTCCTACAGTCAATGTGCCTTGACGCACATCAAATCCTGTCAGTGCACCGTCTTTGCCGATTTGGGACGTCCCTGTGGTTAAGATGCCGCGACCGACATTTTTAAAGCCGCCGCCATTAACGGTAATGCCATTGGGGTTGGCAATAATAACGTCGGCTTTTTGGCCGCCTACAGTAACGATACCATTGAGTTTACTAGCCGCACCGCGCACCTCATTCAAAATCAATTGCGCACCGCCTTTGACCAGAAACGGATTATTGTTACGGTCGTTGTTTAGCACGGCCCCTTTGTTGTCAACATCAAACTGCGTATAGCGGTTGTGGCTCAATCCACGTGCATTCGGGGTTTGGATATTCACCAAGGGGGCACCGGTGTTGGTTTTAAGGATAACGGCCTGCTGGTTTTTAGGTGCGGATTTGTCGGTGGTGATTTGGGCATGGGCAGGCAATACCATACTCAGAGAAACCAAAGAGCAGACCAAGGTTTTAAGGGTGGTTTTGAGTTTGCCGCAAAGGCCGGCTGAAATTGCCGGTGAAACAGAAACCGAACTGCCCGCCTGTTTGCCTTTGCCCTGACTATTGGCAGTTTCAGCTACTGCAACCATGGTGCTGTGCTTTTTACTGAAGATGATGCGATGTAAACCTTTATTCATGTCTATTCCCTTTTGAAGATGAACGCGCTGCGAGCCAAGTACGCAGGTAAAGTTTCAGACGGTCTGAGGATAAGGAAAGACCGTCTAAATATCGGTAAAAAAATTCAGAGGTTAGAAACTGTAATTCAAGTTGAAGCCGTAAACGGTGTTGGTCGTCTGAAAGCCTTTGGGTTTATGAAGCGGCTTGCCGGCAAACAGATCATAAGCAAACATACCGCCTACTTTATGGCTTCCTCTAAAGCCAGCCACAGCACCCATCAGCCGCTTTCCCGAGGCATATTGTGCACTTTCGCCCGATATTCGGCCATAGTCCGCACCGAGATAGAACTGATGGTTCGGATGGAAATACCAAGCTAAAGTATTCTGCCAGTAGAAACCGCGCTCTCCGGAAAGACTCTGCTCCCCATCAAATCCGCGAACGGTGTAGCGGCTGCCGATTGACAATTTATCTTGGGCGACCAACGGAGTTTTGTTCCATTGAGCTTGAATGGCGGTTTCGTAGGAAAACTGCTGTTTACCTAAAATAAACGGGGCGGCTGCGTCCAAACCGGCAGTAATGATTTTCATACGAGATGTGCCTGGAAGGATATCGCCGCCGTTTTCTTCCGGTGCAGGCATACTTTGGCGCATTCCGGTACCGCGTTTGTAAGACAACTTGCCGTCAAGCTGCCAGCGGTTGAGGTAAGCACGGTGGCGCAATTCGGCCTCCCAGCCTGCAGTGCGGCGGCGTTGCACTTCGATTTCGGCGTCATCGATGTATTTATAGGTTTGGCGCGTCCATAATTTCATTCCAACTGAAGTTTTATGACGTCTGTTACGCCAAAGCATGCGCTCGGCAGCTAGGCTGCTTTGATATTGTTTGCCGTTGTAATCGTAATTGACGGAATAGCCTTCGGTCGCTTCGTGGTAACGATGACCATTATGATTGAAAGAAAACAGCCATTTTTTTACGGGCACCGAATAATGCATGCTGTAACTTCCAGATCCGCTTTCGGTTTCCGTACCGGCAGCATCAGTCAAGTCCGTTTTGTGTGCCAAACCGCGCCCATATGAAACATAAAACAAATCGCTTAAGCCCAAAGGATTGTCGAACGATAAAGCGACATTTCCTTGATATTTGCCGGTCGTCTTGCCACCCGCATCATCTATACCGATACTGAACCGTATGGGTTTATCCTGTTGCCATTTGATCAGTAAATCACTTTTACCTTCTTCTTCGGACGGTATAATCTGAATATCTGTTTTAACACTCGGCAAACGGCGCAGGTTTTCTAAGCCCTGCTCTACATCGCGCAGATTGAGAATTTTGTTCCTATATAAGGGAAACTTGTTATTGAATGCACCAATACTGCCTTCAGCAGACTTCCCATCCCGTTTTTCTTCATAACGGATATTCCCTATTTTGCCTGCTGATACCCGTAATTTCAGAATTCCCGAATCCATATTCTGTGGTTGGATAATAGCTTGGGAAGTGAGGTAGCCGCGCACGATCAGTATCTGTTGTGCGGCTTTTTGCAGCTTGCTCAAATTATTGGAACCTAAACACATCCCGGTTTTAAAAGCTGTTTCTTTCATGAGCATAGAAGGAAGAAAAGAAAATTTGCGTTCCGTCTTATCATCTAAACTAATGTAATTTACCCGAGTACACGGTGTTTCATCTTCACTCAGGACATAAGTATTCTTCTCCAATGGTTGCTCAAAACGGACATCTGCATCAGTTAACAATTCAGCATCTATGTGTTGCTGACGCTGCATGGAACGGATAAGTTCTGCATCGTTTTCATCGACCGCTAAGGTTTTAAGAGGTATAACAGCCAATGCAACCAACAGGCATGTAGTAGGAAAAAATCTCATGGCATTAATATTATTTTTATTTTGATAACACTTCTTACCTTATCATAAAATTAAAAATATTTACAGTCGTAGAATAATTTTCATTTTAATAATATTCTTGAAATGAATTACTACCCACAATATAGAGTCAAGAAAAAACAGACATGACGTTCCCCAGCACCTTCGGTAACCTGAGAAAACGCCACATCTGTTTTTTCTTGAGAGGTGTAGGAGCGTTTTTGCCGAACCTTGAGAAGTTTAGTGCGTTTTTTGGCACTCGTTGCCTATCCTGCGTTGTAGTTAAAATTTATTGGTACTTAGCCAATATCCTTTTTTGAGAGAAGAAGTACGCGCGGAGAGGAGGTATTTGTTGTTTAATTGTTGTATATGTGTTGTTATTTGGTTGTATAGTTGTTGTAATAATGTTGTATTAATGTTGTAAAGATTGTTGTATATTCGTTGTTTAGATGTTGTTTTAATATTGTATATATGTTGTTTTTAGTTGTTTATTGTTGTAATAGGTTGTATTAATGTTGTATAAGTGTTGTATAGGTTGTAAAATAGGTTGTATAAATGTTGTATTGATGTTGTAAGAGGTGTGTATGAGTGATTTAGAAGATTTCATCAAATCGTATGAAAATAAATTGAGCCCAGGGAAACGATCCGTACTGGAGCCTTATAAAGATGAAATTTTAAAAATGAAGCAGCTTGGGTTTACTGGAAAACTGATATTGCAGTTTTTGGCTGAAAAGAAAAATGTAAGAGTAAGCCAACAGGCATTAAATCGATTCATCCGTTCCCGGCTTCAAAAAATGAATTTAGGAGCTGAAAAAA
>QWCI01000577.1_pt1 | contig 15595 bp, 12 predicted proteins | sample 1972541 | NCBI WGS metagenome assembly QWCI01 (sample SAMN09866712, study PRJNA288562) | Human oral metagenome isolate term3_saliva, whole genome shotgun sequencing... | isolation source: mouth | host: Homo sapiens | place: USA: California | reverse complement strand
GACGGTAATAGACCTCGTCTTATTTCTGTTGTTCAGATATTATCAGCCATTGTGTGAACCTTGTTTAGATAACGATTGGGAACCGTGTCTATCAAAAGAACAATACATTATTATTTACATAGGAATCGCAGTGAATGTTATCGGTTTCATTGTATGTATATATAAAACAGTAAAGAACAATCGAAAGAAATAACAAACGTGGTACGAAAACGCAAACCACAATAGTGATAGAAAACAGAATGGAGGAGTTTACAATTCTTATAATTTATATCCGTATGGATATTGTTATCAAAATCCAATACTGTTATGCTGCATGTTGGTGGAGAATATCAAAAAATATAGACAGCGTAAATTCTAAAACAGATGAATAAAATATTTTTTCTTATTATTACTTTAACTTTACTCTTTTCTGGGTGTATGATTTCGTCAAATACAATATATAAGATTTCAAAGAGTTATGTCGGAGAGTATAAACTTTCCGACACAACCTGTGTAGTTATAAATCTTATGTTGAATAAAAAAAATGGCACATTGCATACTACAGAAATAAAAAAGAGAAATGGATATAAGTCAGAGATCGAGAATTTATATTTAATTTCGATAGAATTCGACACAATAGCTCTCACTGGAGAATTTGTAGACAATGTAAAATATAAAATACAACAAAGAGCAGATAATGTATATATACATCCTATAGATTCTATTCCTGATAGGATTCTCTTCTTTGATAAAACACATAAAGTAATTATTCTTAATATTTCACATAAAAAGACTAGGTATAGGTAATGGGTAATGCTCCAGATTGGGAGTTATCAGAAGAACTGCCTGAAAATAAATTTTGTTCTAAATAATTAGGTATAAAGGCAGGGATAGATTCTTTGCCTTTTGCTATATTTATAGTTTGTAGTCCAAAACAAAAAATGAATATACGAGAACGCTTCGGCACTTTACGCTCTAGATTGGGAGTTGAGTTTCAATGTCCGCATTGCCACTCAAACAATATAAACAACAAACATATAACCCCAATTCGGGATAAGCACGCAGACTCCTATTCTCACGCTATATTCTCTCGAACAGCATCCACCTGTTTAACACTTTGACTTTTGTACGCGACAAAGTAATGATGCGAAGAAACAAGAAGAGGACTTTAACAACAAATCGAGCAGAAAGAAAAGCAATTACTTTTCCTCCTACTCGATTCTTTTTTTGATTCATCAATCAGCAGAACCCACTTAGAACGGAATGGTCATACCAAACGTGATGTTCGAATTGAAATTCGAGAGCGGGATATACTGCTTTGAGAGTTTTCCAAGGAAGCGATCAGCACCCACATAGAAGTTGAAATGGGGGGCTTTGAAGCTCACAGCAGCACCTGCCATCCAGCCAGAAGAACTTACGGTAGTGTTGAGCGAAGCCTCAATGGCTTTCACGGGGCGGATATTCACAGAGAACATTCCCTGATGGTAGGAATAAGCTCCATGAATCCTACTGGTGAAGAGGAAGCCAAAGCGGAGCGGACGATAGGACGGAAGCGTGTATTCAGCCCCCAGATTGAGCGTTGCAGCAAGGGCCTGCGTTTTGCTCTTTTCTCCATCGTCGTAGAGAGCAAACATATCGCCGAGATCATCGCCCAAATCCTCAAACTGATCACCGAGTTTCTTACTGCCAGCTTCAGCGCCTTCCACCTTTATCTTGTTGAAACCAGCAAAGGTATAGTCGCCCGCAGAGGTTGCACATTTTGTTTTGCTCCAACTAATAAAACCCAAATCGGTAAGACCAGCACTTACCGTCCAGTCTTCATTGATTTTATAGGCAGCACCTAAATCGAACGCCATACCAAAACCTGGCAGACTAAAAGAAACATCGTCCAAGCCCTCTACGCGCTTGCGCCCTGTTTTGGGATCGTTCTTTCCTTCTTTGTATGAAAACTGGCTCTTCAGCACAGCAGCATTCAGTTCGGCCTGGCCCTGTATGCGCCACATATCGCCATTCATTGTCACATCGAGCTGCTCAACATTGAGGTCGGCATAAGCAGCTCCGAGGAGGAATTTCATTTTTCCGCCCACGGTCAGTTGCTTGTTCACTTTGCGCGTATGTCCCAAAGCAAACTCTAGGTAGGTCTGGCTACGCAAGCCGATATCTTTCAGCTGATAGTGCTCCTTTGCACCTGTTGTTTTCATGAATTCAAACAATTCATAAGGTAGGCGCACATTAGTATTGGAGCGCGCGTTCAACTCCACGAGATTGAGACCTTGGAAAGCTTTAAAGCCTACTGAGAAGAGGTTATAATTGACATAAACATCAACTCTATTCTTACTCTTGAGCTTTCCAAGAAATTCGGAGTTACTCACCGTTGGGTTCATAAAAGTCGTTTGGTCGTATTTGGGATTTCCTGAAAGTTTATAAACAAACTTTTCGAGGCCCATATTACCCGTAGTCCCCACATTGAATTGTCCGAAGAAAGGCAGCGACATATAGGCTGAATCCAACAAGGCTGGGTTCATCTGGTGGCGAAAGTTACTGGTCTGCATAAAATAAGAAGAGCGAAACTCCTGCGCCAGTACGGGGCTTGTGGCCAGAGCCATTGTTAGAACGGCCACGGTATTTTGAATGATTTTTTTCATAATGCAATAGTTTTGAAAATAAAAGGTTTCGTTGTTCAGCAGGGAGAGCATCAGTTGAAGTTGCCTTCAATCTGGCCTTTCAACTTGAAGCGAATATCTTTCACCACAAGATATTCCGTAGACATCAGATTGCCTGTTTTTGTAGCATCCCCCACAATGCGGAAGCGCAGTTTGTCCAAACGCGCCAAATCGTTGCGATTGTCCAAACGAATAAGGAGTTCCACCTCTGTTGCCTTTTCTTGTCCTGCTGCCTCTGCTGCCTTCACTACGGCATTATTGATATGAATAGATTTGATAACTTTTCCGTATTTATCAACAGGAGTAACAACCAGCTGGAGTTCAAGCGGAATAGTATTAACAATGGTTGCCGAAATAGCAGCACTATCCGCGCGATACTTTTGCAGTTCCTTTCCCATACCATCTATGGAGTCGTTGTAAACTATTCGTAATCCTTTATCGAAGCTGAACGGTATAATGAAATTGTAGTTCATAGCCGCCGAATAGGTTTGTCCCATCTTCAGCGTGCAGTCTTCGTCCTTCAGCATCAGACGACCGTCCTTCATGTTGACAGAAATATAATCGGGCAATTTCTTTACTAAACTTAAAAGATTGCTCACTTGATACTGCTTGCTTTCTTTTACCACTCCTGCAGGGTCATAAGGACCTGCCTCTGCATTTTGATAGAAATAGAGCGTGTTTTGCTGGGCTTTAACAAGTTCAGCTTTCCCACTGCCAGGAAGGTCTACTGTATTTTCTACCACTCCTGCTGTCATGCTCTGAAGATGTGCGGTAAGATTGAGAGAAGCAGGAATGTTTGTGAAATTCGTAGTAAACTTCAACGTAGGGTTCTTTACCTCTATATTGACCTCCTTATCCTGGAGGAAATTAGGCAGATTACCCGCAATTTGGATATTATTAACGTTGGGATTGATCGTAGGAGCGAAGCGTCCCATCACGCTGCTCACATGAACAGTATTATTTTCTTTATCGCCCATCACAAGATCCAGCACCACATCGGCCTTATCTTCCGGTGTCATTTTAAACATCTTTGTAGCTTGGAGTATCACATCACCATTCATGGATGCATCGCCAGACAGCAACAGTTGGTTTTGCTTGTTCACTTTTCCTTTGTCGCCCTTCAGCGTCACACTGCGCACGGTGGCCTCACCAATGTAGAGCGAAGTTTTCCCGATGTTGTCGCGATTAGTTAAAGTAAATACATTTCCACTTATGGTTCCGCCCTGAGGATTCGTTAGTTCGAGAAAATCTGGCAAAACCACTTTGAAATTCTTCAGGCTCTTAAAAACAAGCGCCATAGATGTTGCCTGCGTTAGGCGCAAAGAGAGTGACACTTTCGTACCATCCACGGGATAAATTTTCTTAACCTGTACGATGTCGCTCGAAAGATTCTTCACCGTATATTTGAGAGAGGCTTTACCCTTTGTAGGCAATGTTGGCAGCACGGAAGTAGCAGGAATGGTCACACTCCCACCTATGGGCGAAAAGAAATTAGTTGCTGTGGCATAGTCCAGCAATGTTTTCTCAGGAAGCAAGTGCAGAGCGTTGAAAGAAGAACTAACATTCTTTATTTGAAAGTTTGTCTGCGTCGTTCCACCTTGTACATAGTAATACATACGGGTAGCATCCGTCTTTAGGTGGCTATCCACCTCGAGAATGTCGTCCAACATAATTTTCTCTGTTGAGCCCAATTTAAGTTGCAACCCGTTAGTTCCCAAAGCCATCGTCATATCTACGTTCTTAGAAAGGTCGTAGCTATCATCTACACAGCCTGTTAGCGCAGCACATAATAACAAACAGGGGAAAAGTCCTCTCAGATTCTTACACCTTAAAGAGTTTTGTTTCATAAAGTTTATTCTGTTTGGTTTATACTCTTAGATAAAAGTTAATTAAGAAGAAATTTTTTGGCAAAGATATACTCTTTAATTCAATGTTGCAACTTTTCACAGTTTTTTTGGTTTAATCTTTTTAACTTTCTTCAGTATTGCTTTTTTTAGTGGTAAGATATGCTGCAAAAATTAGTGCGATACCGCTCGGAATAAAATATAGGGAACAGAAAATGCGGTCTTTTGTTGACAATAAAGATCAGAGAGATAGAACAGAAGAAAAGAGAGAACAATGCTGTTCATAAGAACGCTGGGGAATGGAATAAGAAAAAATGGTGGGAGCGCGGGAGAAAACGAGGAGAAAAGGGCGTTTTTTAGATATTTCGTGCATTTTTCTCAACTTCCCTGCCCTGTTTTGGTCGTCAATATCCTTATGCTGTCAGCCAGTACCCTTATTGCGTTGGCGGAGACAATAAGGATGTCCGCCGATAGCCTTATTGTATCGACGGACACCCTTAGGAAATGTACTCTTCCAGAGTACTACAAAAACGAGCGGCAGGAGAAGCGATGATTTTCGCGCGATTCTCGCACCGTTAGATTTACGGAATTATTTACGATAGCGGACTGCGCGCAGAGCAATACCCACCCAGAGAACGACAGAAGTGGCTGCGAGGAGCAACAACCAATCGGAAAGCGAGAGCGGCACTACATTGAACACCGGTCCACCCAAATTGACGATGAGCACCTGCCCCAGCAGAATGAAACTGGCAATGAGGAAGAAACCGCGGCAACCACGGAGGCGCGGCCACACTTGGGAGGTGGCAAAGCTGCGGGCGTTGAATAAATTCCAGAATTGGAGCAGAACGAAGAAGGTGAAGAAGAGACTCAACTCGTAGTCAGATAGCAGATTGCCGCCCGTAGCTCTCACTAAAGAGAAAGATTCGGGCAAAGAGCACAAACTGTAGACATAAAAATGTTTCAGCACATAGAGGGCTACGAGTAGAATGCCTGTGAAAGCAAAGCCCGTGAGCAGAATGTTCCACCGCATGGCGGGCGTGATAATAAAGGCTTCGCGAGCGCGTGGCTGCTCTTCCATAACGTCGGAAGAAGGCGGAAGAGAGGCCAGAGCCACTGCGGCAAAGGTGTCCATAATGAGATTGACCCACAGCATCTGCGTGACGGTGAGCGGGCTTTGTGTACCCATAAACGAGCCTATGAGAACAACGAGGCACGCAGCCACATTGACAGTGAGCTGGAAGAGAATGAATCGCTGGATATTCTTATAGAGCGAACGTCCCCACATGACGGCATTGACGATGGAGCTAAACGAATTGTCGATAATCGTGATGTCGCTCGCCTCCTTAGCCACACTCGTGCCGTCGCCCATGGAGAGACCCACATGAGCGGCTTTCAGAGCAGGAGCATCATTGGTGCCATCGCCAGTAACAGCCACCACCTCTCCGCGCTTTTGCAGAGCTTCAACCAATCGCTTCTTATCCATCGGGCGGGCGCGGGCAATGACTTTCAATTCCCCTACTCGCTCTATCAACTCCTCATCGCTGAGAGCGGCAAACTCTGGACCTGTGATGAAAGCCTGCGCGGAATCGGCATCGGAGCAGATCCCCACTTGTCGGCCTATCTCGCGCGCGGTGCCGAGGGTGTCGCCCGTCACTATCTTCACGCCAATGCCAGCAGTAAGGCAGCAACGAATGGCGGCGGGCACTTCGGTGCGAACGGGATCGGAGATGGCCACATAGCCTTGAAAGGTACTGGTAAGCACGGCTGTATCGGCCGTGGTGAGTGTACCGCTGTGGCGAAGAGCAGAGAGTTCGGTTTCAGCAGCCTCTTGGGAGGAGAAAGCGAGATCTACAAAGCCGAGTGTGCGGAAAGCGCGCTGCTGATAAGAGAAGAGAGTTTTAAGAATTTCTTGTTGGCGGGATTCATCGAGCTGGGGACAGAAATGGAAGAGGATTTCGGAAGCTCCTTTCAGATAGATATGCCATTGTCTGTCAACGGAGGACTGGACGAGGGTGGCCATATATTTGCGCTCAGTGGAAAAGGGAATCTGATCGACGACAGCTGCCGCAGAGCGCAGGGCTTCATAGTCGTGGTGCTGCTCGGAAAGCCAGAGTAGGAGCGCGCCTTCGGTGGGATTTCCAAGCACTTCGATGTGGTCGGCATCGGTATCATCAAGCATGGCGGTGGAATTGACAGCGAGGGCTTCGGCAAAGCACATTTCGGCCAGCACCTCGGCATGAGCCACGCGCATACGGTTCTCCGTGAGCGTTCCGGTTTTGTCGGTACAAATTACAGTGGTGGCTCCCATCGTTTCGCAAGCGTGGAGATGGCGCACGAGGTTGTTGGCCTTGAGCAGGCGGCGCATACTATAGGCCAGGCTCAATGTGACGGCCATGGGTAGGCCTTCTGGAACTGCCATCACTATGATGGTGACGGCTATCATAATGCTGGAAAGGAGATACCCTGCAAAGAAAATCCAATTGAACGTGGGAGGAGCGGACAGGAAGTACTCCACCGTGCGTCCCACCAGGATGAGGGCGGCCAAGACATAACTGGCGCGGGAAACGAAGATGCTGAGTTTGTCGAGCTGCCTACTAAGAGGTGTTTGCTCCCCATTGTCGATTTGGGCAGCACGGAAAACGCGGCCGTTCTCAGTATGGTCGCCAACGGCTTCCACGAGAAAGCTGCCGTTGCCTTCCATCACCTTCGTGCCGCGCAGCACACGATTGGAGGGAAACGTTGCCTCGGCATCAAAAAGTTCGGTGTGGGTGGTTTTGGAACAGATGGGTTCGCCAGTCAGCGTACTTTCGTCGACTTTCAGACTATTGGCTGAAAGCAGTTTTCCATCGGCCGGAACTTCATCTCCAGTGTCGAGCAGGACAAAGTCGCCCACAACAATATCGCGACGGGGGACGGAATGGTTATGTCCGTTGCGCAGCACGCGCACAGGGATGTCGTCGTTGACCTGAGTGAGTACGGCAAACTCACGTTCGGCGCGCATCTCAAAATAAAAAGCCAACCCTGTGGCTAAAAGAACGGCAATGATGATGCCCAAAGGTTCGAAAAAAACAGAAACGCCGAGGCCGAGCACATAAAATTCATAGCAGGCAATCAGTATGGACAAAACGGCTGCGACGAGTAAGATAATGATGAGTTGGTCCTGGAACTTATGAAGAAACTTACGGAAGAGTGATTCCCTGACTGCTGGCGTCAAGACATTATCACCATGTACGCGCCGGCTTTCCAGCACTTGCTCTTCAGTAAGTCCCGTAGAAAATGATTTTGTAGTCATTATAAAATCGTATAGAAAGCGACAAAGTTACAGAACTTTCATCCGAAAAGTGAAAAGCCCTCAAAAAAGTTGCAGCAGTGAAATGTTATTTATGATTTTAAGCCTCAGAATGTACGCCAAGCAGCAAGTTTTTGAAGAAGAGAGAGATCGTCCGCCCATGGAGGGAGGCAAGGATGCACGGTTGAGAGAAGAGAAATAGAACTTGGGATGTAACTATTTCAAATCATGGAAGAATGCAAACTGAGCATCATATCTGGTGCGTTCAACAAAACTGCGCTTACTTGAATGGAGTTGGACACTATTCAACTCCTCTGGTTCAAACTCTACCACAGCATACAAATCAGTGGTGGTAACCGAAAATATCCTCTAACACCGCACCGACGGCTTCGATGCTTTCGACACGCTTTATCTCGGCTGCGAGAAATTCCCAGTCCGCGATACTGTCAGCGCGCCTGTCAGAGGTCTTTTCTAACCGCCTAACTATCATCCCTCCCAAAACGATGCTTTATTTTGCTCCAAACGATGTATCGTTTACGCTCAAACGTCGCTTTGTTTCCCCTCAAACGTTACGATGTCATTGTTCTCATTTCGGCAAGAAAGTTATCCTTCTTGCCGTTTTTTTTCGCATCTAAGGAAAAAACACCTAAGTCATTGCACTGATTATATCCTTTTTTGTGTATGTTTGCACATAAATAGATATATAACTTATGGCAAAAAAAATATACCCAAATAGATTAAGGATAATTTTGGCTGAGAAGAATGTTACAAATCATTGGCTTGCAACGGAAATGAGCGTGACAGACATGACGGTTTCGAGATGGTGTACAAATCGGATACAGCCTTCAATTTCACAACTTGTCCAAATGAGCAAGTTGTTAGATACCGAGATGGAGAAATTTATTGACACAAGCGTTGCCCCTGAATAAACTGCGATGACAAGTAAAATCGATATAGAAAACTTTCCCTCCGCCATAGATGGTGGAGTTAAGATTTATGATGAAACCTCGTATGAGAATGCTATGGCTGTCATAAGCCATAAATTACATTTCATCAAGGCAACTGGCAAATATGAAGATGAGGATAGAAATGAGATATTACTATTGCTTAAAGAATTCTTAGAATACAAAAAAGGGAATATTGAGATTACAGAAGAATATCTCAACATGGTTGCTGAGAATCCTCTTCAGTATAGCCTCTTCCAAGATTTTTTTAATATTCCTTTTTCTGCACCAAAGCAAACAGATTTCAAATTTATAGATTTATTTGCTGGTGTAGGTGGATTCAGACTTGCCTTGCAAAGAATAGGAGGCAGATGTGTCTACTCTTCTGAATTTGAGCCAAATGCTCAACAAACATATTTGGCAAACTATGGAGAGATGCCTTTTGGCGATATTACAAAGGAATCTACAAAAAGTTATATTCCAAATAATTTTGATGTCTTGTGTGCTGGTTTTCCATGCCAGCCATTCAGCATTTCTGGTAAGCAAAAAGGATTTGCAGACACACGAGGCACTCTTTTCTTTGACGTTTGTCAAATATTAGAAAGAAAACATCCTTCTGTTGTTTTCTTAGAGAATGTGAAACATTTACAGTATCACGATGGGGGACGCACACTTGAAGTTATTTTGGAGAAATTAAAGGAACTTGGATATCATACTGAATGGAAAATTCTAAATGCTGCTGATTTCGGAGTTCCACAGAACAGAGAAAGAATAATCATCATTGGTTCTTTGAAACAGCCATTTGTTTTTTCAAGGTTGGTTAAACAACCGAGAAAGCCATTAATTGACTTCTTGGACGAATCAGGTGATTTCGAGTATTTAGATCCCTCTGAATACACTTTGCTCGAAGAAACCCATCAGACTCAAGCAGGTTTGATATTTGCGGGGTATAGAAACAAAGCCATCAGAAAGGCTGGCGTTCGCCCTGGTACAGAACATCTTTCAAGAGTTCACAAGCAACCAAATAGGATTTACTCTATTTATGGTACACATCCGACACTCCCATCACAGGAATCATCTGGTAGATTCTTTGTTCTGACAAAGGACAATCGTGTCAGGAAACTTACCATTAATGAGTGTTGGCGGATAATGGGTTTTCCTGACAATTTTGTTCGCGTTAGTGCTGTTGGAGCTCAATACAAGCAATTAGGGAACTCTGTGTGTGTAAGCATGATTGAAGCAATAGGAAATGAAATAAAAAGACAATTATTATAAGATGACAAATTATAGACAAATACTCGACGACGCATATTCTTCTGCCGAACAGATACAGAATGTCGGCGAGACATTTACTTTCAGCAATGAAGTAAAGAGCTACATAGAAACCATTGTTGATAAAGCAGAAAACAGTAAAGCTGTTTTAGCAGTAATTATAACTCTGACGGCACACAAAATAGTTGTTCCTGAAGATGACATCCGATATCATCAAAAAGATATTGGCAATTTTTCGGGAAGAACTATTGACTCGAAGTTTATTACTCCTTTTATTAAGGAGAAAAACTTTCCTGCCATGGCTGAGTCTGGATGGTTAACAAGAAGTCTCGAACAGAAAGTTCCTTATGACTTGAATTATCCTGGGGCTATAAAGCCGACCTCACTGAAAAACGCTTTTCTGCAACTCATAAATGAGGTACAGGTAAACGGAGTAGATGCAAAATCTATTCTTACTTATTTCTTTGTCTTGTTGATAAGGCAGAGAGATAGCCATAACATTGACTTAGCAAAGCCACATAGTCTTTCTATCTCAAACATCATTGAGGTACTACACCAACACTTTGATTATCCATATCAAGGACACGGTGCATCTCGCCTTCCGACACTTGCCATATATGCGGCATACGAATGTATGATGAAAGAAGTGTCACGTTTTCATGATAAGCAATTGTGTCCTCTTGAATCTCACACTTCTGCGGATTCTCAATCAGGTCAAATTGGCGACATACAGATAAATGACATCAATGGAGAGGCATTTGAAGGAGTGGAAATCAAACACAATATCGAAATAACCAAGGATTTGGTTGAACATGCCTACACCAAATTCATGTCACAGCATACCAATAGGTATTATCTCCTGACCACCGCAGATATGAGTAAAGCAGATTGGACTCCTATTGAGGAAGAGATTAAATCAATAGCGAGGAAACACGGATGTCAGGTGATAGTAAACGGTGTGTACACATCACTAAAGTACTACTTGCGCTTACTGAGTGACCCTTCAGATTTCATCGAACACTACATTAATTTGATGAAGAATGATGAAAATGTAAAATATCCTCAGCAGGCTGCATGGAATGAAATTATCAGCAAGTTAAATCTCTAATTATAACATTCCTCTGTACGAACAGATTATTTTTGTATGATTCAGAGCGTAAACAAATATCATATCTACGAGGTACTTTCTGCGGATGGAAATTTCTATTACACCATCCCCAAGTATCAGCGTGAATACACATGGAGTTATCGTGAGTGGGAAGCACTCTACGACGACATCAGTGAGAATAACGATGAATATTTCATCGGATCTATTATCTGCATCCCACTGGGTGATGCAATCAATCCGTATTTAGAGGTGATTGACGGACAGCAACGACTGACCACCATCAGTTTGTTCCTTACAGCCATATATACGCGCCTGAAGGAAAACAAGGATGAAATGAGCGAGGATGATGAAGATGTTTTGCCGTCGTTGAGAAAATCATTGAAGAGCAAGAACTCTCCCAATGAGATAAAACTTGTACCTCAGGTGCAGAACTATAACTTAGACGATTTCAATCATCTGATGAATGGTGTTGCATTACGCAAAGCTTCTACTTCGAAGCATCCTTATTATGCACAACGCAAGATTGCACGTTGCTATAATTACTTTTTGAAACGCATTGACAAAGAGATTGAGTCATTGAATGATGAAAGTGTTGTAGACTTCCTGTTGGGAAAATACAACAAGGTGAAACAAGCCATGTTGGTGAAGATTGAGGTTTCTTCACACTCTGATGCTTATGTGCTGTTTGAATCGCTAAACAATAGAGGAACACCACTCACGGCTATTGACTTGATGAAAAACCTTATCATGGCAAAGGCAGAGGGGAATAACCTTACGATTGATGATTGCTTTAATCGCTGGCAAACGCTGCTCGGAAACCTTTCTGAAGATTATAGCATACAGGAACGCTTCTTCCGCCAGTACTATAATGCCTTCAAACACCGTTTGAACGAGCCTTTCCAAAGTGACGCTGACCGCAAGAAAGACCCATTGGGCGTTGTGGCTACACGCTCGAACTTACTTAATATATTCGAAAGCCTAATCAACAAAGACCTTCCCTCGTTCCTTGACGACATTTTACAATGTGGTCAAATCTACTCATGGCTTATCTTACAAGATACTATTGAGAATCCATATCGCAAAGCGTTGGAAGACCTTGACCACATTCAAGGTGCGCCATCCTATTTGTTGCTCATGTATTTAATGCGCAACAAGGATGAACTTGCAGTTTTAGAGGAACAAATCAACTTGATAATCCGCTTGCTTGCCAAGTACTTTGTTCGCCGTAATATTACTGACTATCCTAATACTCGCGACCTTACACGCATCTTTATGGATATAATCAGTAAGTTGGAAGAAGCACAAGCGACTGGTGGCAAAGTGGTATCGATTATTATTGACATATTAAGCACACCAACCAACTGCGCATCTGACGAACAGTTCCGTCGCAGTTTGGAGGGCGATGTTTACAAAGATAATGTTGGCGCAACACGCTACATTCTTTGTAAACTTGCAGAGGCTGCTATGACGCAAGAGACTTGGACCGACCTTTGGCGTCGCACTGATAAGAAAGTGTTTGTGTGGACTATTGAGCATATCTTCCCAGAGGGGCAGAATATCCCTGAAAGTTGGGTAAATATGATTGCAGATGGCGATAAGGAACAGGCAAAACAGTATCTCGAAGAGTACACTCATAAAATCGGAAACCTTACCATTACAGGCTATAATAGTACACTGGGGAACAAGTCATTCGAGGAAAAACGTGACCGTAAAAACAAAGATGGTCAGTGTTTCATCGGTTACAAGAATGGTCTTGATATCAACCGTGAAATAGCTACAAAGGATAAATGGACTGTCGATGATATCAAGACTCGCACCGCAACCTTGGTAGACGAGTTGATGAAAGTTTATAAATTTCCTGGAGAATAACAATAACGATTCATGTTCCTACCTGTACTCATAGTAATTCTGGTTTTCTCTGCAATGTTTTACATTCGCTTCAACAAAGGTAAGATTGCGGAGAAAATGGTGCATCATAAATTGATGCAGCTACCAGAGGAATATCACGTCATAGACGATGTACTCTTTATGAGTAATGGTAGGTCAACACAAATCGACCATATCGTTGTATCACCTTATGCCGTTTTTGTTATTGAAACCAAAGGCTACAAAGGTTGGATTCTTGGAGGAGAAAATTCAGAGTACTGGACGCAAATCATCTACAAGCGTAAATCTACCTTTTATAATCCTATTCATCAGAATGATGGGCATATTCGTTTCTTGAAGTTCTTGCTGAAAGATTTAGGCGATATTCCATTTGTGCCTATCGTTGTATTCAATAACGAGGCAGTTCTCAAAGTCAATGTCAACAACCACATTGTGGTTAACCGATATTATTTGAAAGATGCCTTCTTACAATATAAAGAAACTGTAATTAGTAAGGAACTCAAAACGAAAATCATCAGCCGTATTGAAACGAGCAGTCGGACACAAGAGAAAGGAGCTATGCGTGAACACAAGTACAATGCAAAAAACAAGCGATATGACATCCGAAAAAAGATTCAACATGGTGTATGCCCAAGATACAGAGGTATGCTTGTTGAACGACGTGGAAAATATGGTCGTTTCTATGGATGCTCAAACTATCCCAAATGTACATTCACTTTAAACAAGTAAAAATTATTTCTATAACAAAATTTCTTTTTTTACATCTGAAACAATGGCGAAAAATCAGAAACCAAAGAAATTACTATTGAAGATTCCTGTTTATCTTTCTGAGATGAAAGAGCATGATACAGGAACACTTTTTGACTTGAAAGAGCAAGATATTATTGATAAACTCAAAAGAGATATCAATACATATAACGAGCAGAACTCTAATCGTTGTCAGTTTGGAAAGAAAGGAAAGAGTGAATCTGTTTCTGTTGCAGAAATACAAGCAGAAGACATGAAGTTTGGAGAAGACCATGCTCTTTTGTTGCGCGTTTCTACGGAAAAAACTAATTTGTGTGGCGGTTTTCTTCGCCATGATAACGATAAAGAGAATCCTACACATGTTGACTATGCAGATAAACTTACAACTTCTACAAACATAGTTTTACTCTATCCCAGAATAGTTTTTCCTAAAGATAGGACAACAAAAGGTCATTGGTTCTTGTATGTCTTCATATACGAAGACCCGTCAAAGTTGAATCTTGATATGAGTCAACTGGCACGTAATATGCTCAAAACTGTTTTTGATGCCCCAATTCGCAATATAAAGGAAGATAAATTCAAAGAAGAGATTAGAACTGCTCAAAAACTTGTTCGTATAGAAATACTCCTTTCAAATTTTGAAGACGGAACTGATGTTACTCTGCCGCCTAAACTCGCATCTTACACATATAGTGCGAAGAATAGAAAAGAAACCACTATAAGTTTAGAGAATGTGGCTTCATCTGACGCTGAAGATTTGATTACAGATAATTCTTTTGATGGATATGCACAAAGAATTTTTCGTATTTTTGCCACTGATAAACGAAAATTGACAGCGAAAATAACAGAACGAGTAAAAGATGCGAAAGTATCTTTAGAGCAAGCCTTTGAGGATAGCTTTAATTTCGAGTTGGAGGTAGAGGAAAGTGATATTGTAAATCATAAATTATTCGAAACCGAGACCATCAAAGCTAATATAGAATGTCTATTGAAGGACTTATTCAGCAACTAACATTTTCGAACAATTCGTTAAATGTTATCCTTACTTGGGGTATAGCGATGTTGGGTATTTCTTTATCGTTGCTTACTCTAAGTGTGGCTTTTGTTGTGTCTGGTAAAACATCTAAAGACGACCTCATAGAGCAGATTAAAAGCAAAGGTATTTCTATTAGCAGTGGCCCTAAATATAAAAAAAGCAGCAATGCAACTATGTTAATGCAGTCGATTGCTAAATATAGCTTGCATTGGTTCTATGTAAATTTGTTCTTTTGCATAGTCCTTATAGCACAGATACTTTGCGAAATCAAATGTTTCAAGATATGGGTATCGCTATTAAGCGATGTATATATGCTTGTTTCTCTGATTTACATTTTTATCATTAGCTGTTATTTGGTTAAATGGTATAAGCGAAACATAACTTAATCATTTAAGAAGTTCCCCTTCGGAGCGGGTTTTCGTGAATCGAGCTTATAATCTCGACCATTCGGCATCAATCCCTAACTCATACTTGCAGGCAAGCTTTGGGTCTGCCATTGTGCGGCACCAAGGCTTGCTTTCTTTTTATAGGTAGTCGCTTTACTTTTTCAGACATTACCGTGTAGCTCATCCTAACTTGCCTAAAGAAGCGTTAGTGCTTTAAAGAAGTATGCTCATCCATTTCTTCCTCATCTTTGTTTCTCACGTTGCCAAAGAATGTCTGTAAACAATAACTACGGATAACCCCACGATGAGGTTATCCGTAGCCATTCTATAGGTTTAATAAAAGGTAATGTCTGAAAAAGTGTGTAAGATTCTCCTCGTCCTTGCCCTCATGCTTGGGGTACCCCAAGCATGAGGGCAATTTGTGATGTTGATATTTCTTT
>QWCI01001964.1_pt1 | contig 15597 bp, 4 predicted proteins | sample 1972541 | NCBI WGS metagenome assembly QWCI01 (sample SAMN09866712, study PRJNA288562) | Human oral metagenome isolate term3_saliva, whole genome shotgun sequencing... | isolation source: mouth | host: Homo sapiens | place: USA: California | reverse complement strand
TTCACATTGACAAAGGCGAAAGCAAAAGAGAGAAGGGCGATCATCAGAATGTAAAGAAGAATCCAAATCGGATCTCCCATCACCAAGTGTTTGGCTAAACGAGCAGCCCACTTGGCATTGGAATCCATAGACAAGATCAGGAGCATAGCATACTGAGGAATGGACACCAAGGTCATGGCGTACATGAAGGGCATCCCTCCTGCAGGGTTGAGCTTGATATCCAAAAAAGTATAACTTTTCAAGTTGTTGTGGATCCCTAATTTATTGACAGGAATCTGGTACTTAGAATATTCCACCAAAACTGCCACATAGACAAAAATCAAGATGAAAATCACGCCCAGAACATAAGCGATTTCTGGGATATTATTGACACTTGAAAGGGTCTGCATCACGTCTTCGGGCAGGTACATAACCATCCCAGCCATCATGATCACAACAGAACTTCCAAGCCCCAAAGCGGCATTTAGATCGGAGAGCCAAACTAAAAAGAAGGCTCCGGCTACCATAATCATGGTATTGACCGCAATGACAAGTCCGGGATTCAACCCTGTCTTCAAGGGGAGATACATGGCCACTGCCAAAGACTGGACGATGGCGAGCGCTAAGGTCACGTACATCTTTCGTCGCTCCACTATCTCCGTGCTGGTTTTTTCGAGGTTAAAGCGTTTTGAAACGGTAAACATCCGCCACAAAATCATGGAAGACATCCATGGGGATAGACCGATCGAAAAGATCGACATCCCGCGGAGATTTCCCCCCATCACAGCGCTTGAGAGCTGCAAGCCCGTTGTCGTTCCCTCATTGAGTCTCAAGGCCTTTGATAAGTCTTGCGACTTTTCCAAACTCATTTGTCACTAATATTTGATAATATTTCAAATTCCCCATTTGGTACCGTATTCAACAAAAAATCCTTCAGATGTTTATCTGAAGAATCTGGTTTACTTGGACATTATTCTCCTAAAGCCATGATGGTATCGACAAATAATTTCTTTGTAAAATAGCCATTGCGGATCAAATAAGAAGTATATTGAGCCTTTCGGACCATTTGGGCGTACTCTTCTTCTGTACAGTTTTGGACCAAACGATTGGCTTCTTCAAGACTGGAAGCTACAAAGCCCAGCCCTTTTTCTCGAATATAGTCTGCATTTGACAAATAGTCTGGCACTACTACTGGAAGACCAGCAGATAGATAAGTTGATAGTTTGTAGGAAATATTTTCTTTGTAGTAATCCCGCTCATCCTCAGGATTCTCAGAATTTCCCCAGACAAGCCCAAAACCACCCTTGGAAAGCTCGAGAAGCAACTCTTGCTTAGTCCGCCAGCCTTCTATATGGACCTTAGAATAATCGACTCCTTCAACCGGTTCGGTATAGACATGAAGGGGTGTCTCATATTTCCAATCGATGATATGTGGGAAACGCGACGGATTCCCTGAGAAGATCAGTTTTTTCTCAAATTGCGGAGTATAGAGATCCAAACTGTGGGTCAAATCCCACAACTTTTGGACCACATATTTTTTCACTGTGAGCCCTTCTGATACTAGACGATGGTACATTTGCTCTGACGGAACAACGACCAGATCACTCTGATTGTACATGTCGATATAGTTAGGCATTAGGTAATAATTGCTCTCAAACATGAGTGGTGGAACATCATGGATAAACATGACCAGCTTGGTTTGAAGGAGTTTTAACTTATCAACCAAACGGCGGTCCCACTCAATTCCATTCCAAGAAGGAGATTGAACGAAGACGATATCCCCAAAAGCAACGCCTGCTAAAATCCCATCCATTCGCGAGTTCAATTCGCTAGCTGGTTCATTGCTATGATCATAAAAGTAGATCCCTAATTCATTAACCCCAAGTTCACGAACGACATTCATAATATCGTTTTGTGCCATCAGGGCAACACTTTTCGAAGATTGCCCAAATAAATTTGTAAAATGGATTTTCATCTCTTTCCTCTGACTCTTCTTTTTTAATCCCATATTTTCTGAAGATATGAAGGCAAACAGAGCTTTTCACAAAGTAACCTTTTTCATATCCCTCAACGAAAACTTCCTCATTCATTATAACATATTTCCCAACTTCTTAGACATTCTAGATCAATAAAAGACCGGTTCATTCCGGTCTTTTAAGGTTTTATTTGCCATCTTTTTTCCGAATTCCTAAAAGGGCTAATCCAGACAGAAGAATGGAAGCTCCTGTAGCAAGAATATTAGATGAAGGATGGGCACCTGTCTCTGGAAGAGCAGGTCCGGAAGAATGCGTTGCAGTTAGCGAGCTTGTGTCTGATGGAGATTCTGAGTAAGAGGTGCCAAACGAAGACACGACAGACTCCGAAGAACTTGTCACAGCAGACAAACTTGACGCATAAGACACACTGATCCATTCAGAAATTTCCTGCGATAAGGATTGACTCTCTGTCGATGATGCGCTTATAGAATCTGAAATACTCGTCAAAGGAAATTCAGATACTGGCATGGACGTTGAAGCCGATTCGCTTGAAGAAAGGAGTGAAGCTGATTGGCTTGCTGAGATCGATTCTTGAGCCAATGAATTCGATTCACTTGCCGAAACGGACTCTTGGACCAGTGATTCTGACTGACTCGCGGAAACTGACTCTTGGACCAACGACTCTGATTGACTCGCTGAAACGGATTCCTGAAGCAACGAGTCTGACTGGCTGGCGAAAACTGACTCTTGTACCAGCGACTCTGATTGACTGGTAGATACAGATTCCTGAACCAATGACTCGGATTGGCTAGCCGAAACGGACTCTTGTACCAGCGATTCAGATTGACTAGCTGAAACGGATTCCTGAACCAAGGATTCTGATTGGCTTGCCGATACCGATACTTGAGCCAACAAGTCTGATTGGCTGGCAGAAACTGATTCTTGTACCAGCGACTCTGATTGACTGGCTGAAATCGACCCTTGAACTAGCGAATCGGATTGACTCGCTGAAACGGAGTCCTGAATCAACGATTCGGACTGACTAGTAGAAACGGAGTCCTGAATCAACGATTCGGACTGACTAGTAGAAACGGACGCTTGAACCAAAGACTCGGATTGACTAGTTGAGATCGACTCTTGGATTAGCGATTCTGATTCACTTGCTGAAACGGATGCTTGGGCCAAGGAGTCGGATTGAATTGCCGAAACGGATTCTTGTACTAACGAGTCTGATTGACTAGCTGAAATCGACTCTTGAACTAGCGATTCTGATTGGCTGGTCAATACAGATGCTTGAACCAACGAATCCGATTGGCTAGCAGATACTGAGGCTTGAACCTGCGACTCTGATTGACTGGCTGATACAGACTCCTGAACCAATGATTCCGATTCACTCGCAGAAACTGAGAGTCTGATTGACTCAATGATGTTGATTGCAAATCAGTCGATACTTGCGATTCCGACTGACTCATTGAATCAGAACGAGAAAAGGACATAGATTCTGTAATTTGAGACTTAGATTCGATATCAGAAGTAGATTGCGATTGACTTTCGGAAACTGATGCTTGAATCAAGGACTCAGATTGACTCGCGGAAACTGACTCTTGAACTAGCGAATCGGATTGACTCGCGGAAACTGATTCTTGAATCAGCGAGTCTGACTGACTGACAGATACTGATTCCTGAACCAATGACTCGGACTGACTTGCGGAAACCGACGCTTGAACCAAGGAATCAGATTGACTAGCTGATACGGATTCTTTGAGCAACGAATCGGATTGGCTAGACGATACAGATGCCTGAACCAACGAGTCGGATTGACTCGCGGAAACTGATTCTTGAATCAGCGAGTCTGACTGACTGGCAGATACGGATTCCTGAACCAATGACTCGGACTGACTGGTTGAAACAGACGATTGAGCCAAAGAATCTGATTGGCTTGCTGAGATCGATTCTTGAGCCAATGAATTCGATTCACTTGCCGAAACTGACTCTTGAACCAGCGAATCGGATTGGCTGGCAGATACGGATTCTTGTACTAACGAGTCTGATTGACTAGCTGAAATCGACTCTTGAACTAGTGAATCTGATTGACTCGCAGAAACTGACGATTGAACCAACGAGTTTGATTGACTGACGGAGACTGAGGCTTTAACCAGTGACTCTGATTGGCTGGCGGAGACTGAGGCTCGAACCAAGGAATCTGATTGACTTGCTGATACCGATGCCTGAACCAAAGACTCTGATTCACTAGCGGAAACTGATTCTTGTACTAACGAGTCTGACTGACTTGCAGAAACTGATTCTTGAACCTGCGAATCGGATTGGCTCGCAGAAACGGACTCTCGAATCAACGAGGCTGATTGACTGACGGAGACTGAGGCTTTAACCAGTGACTCTGATTGGCTGGCGGAGACTGAGGCTTTAACCAGTGACTCTGATTGGCTGGCTGAAACCGAATCTTGAACTTGCGACTCGGATTGACTCGTAGAAACTGATGCTTGTACCAACGAGGCTGATTGGCTAGCCGATACGGATTCCTGAACCAATGACTCTGACTGACTCAACGAAACGGATTCTGACAGCTTTTTGCTCATCGAAATAGATTGTGACAAGGAAATCAGTTGAGAATCCACTTCCTCCGATCCAACCGCCGATGTTGACTGCGATTGAGACACAGAAATTGATCTAGATGCTAAATTAGATAAGGATACCGACTGACTCAACGAAACAGATTTCGAGGCTTTTTCAGACTCACTCTTAGATGCTGATGCTGCTTTTGATTGTGAGTCGGATTGACTCACTGAAATCGACTCTTGAACCAGCGACTCAGATTGGCTTGAAGAAACTGATTCTTGAACCAAGGAATCAGACTGGCTGGTCGAAACGGATTCCTGAAGCAAAGACTCTGACTGACTTACTGAAACCGACGATTGAACCAAAGATTCTGATTGGCTAGACGATACAGATGCCTGAACCAGCGAGTCTGATTGACTCGCAGAAACTGATTCTTTAACCAGCGAATCGGACTGGCTGGCCGATACAGATGTCTGAACCAAGGAATCGGACTGACTGGCGGATACAGATTCCTGAACCAACGAATCAGACTGGCTGGCAGATACGGATTCACGAATCAAGGAATCGGACTGACTCGCTGATACAGATTCTTTAATCAAGGAATCTGATTGACTTGCAGATACGGAGGCTTGTACCAGTGACTCTGACTGACTCGCTGAAACTGACTCTCGAACCAAGGAATCGGACTGACTGGCAGAAACTGATTCTTTAACTAGTGACTCTGATTGGCTTGCAGAAACGGAGGCTTGAGCCAATGAATCTGACTGGCTGGCTGATACGGAATCTTTAATCAATGACTCTGACTGACTCGCTGAAACTGATTCTTTAATCAAGGAGTCTGACTGACTGGCAGATACGGAGGCTTGTACCAGTGACTCTGACTGACTAGCTGAAATTGACTCTCGAACCAATGAATCTGACTGACTGGCAGAAACTGATTGACTTGCCGATACAGATTCTTGTACTAACGATTCGGATTGGCTAGCTGAAACCGATGCCTGAACCAACGACTCCGACTGACTCGCAGAAACCGACGCTTGAACCAACGAGTCTGACTGGCTTGCTGAAACGGATTCTTGTACCAACGAGTCTGACTGACTGGTAGATACAGATTCTTTAACCAACGACTCTGATTGACTGGCGGAGACTGATGCCTGAATCAACGAGTCTGATTGACTGGCTGAAATCGACTCTTGAACTAGCGAATCTGATTGACTCGCTGAAACGGACTCTTGAATCAACGACTCCGATTGACTAGCTGAAACGGAGGCTTGAACCAAGGAATCCGATTGACTCGCTGAAACTGACTCTTGAATCAACGACTCTGACTGACTTGTGGAGATCGATTCTTGAACCAACGAGTTGGATTCACTTGTCGAGACAGATTGTGACAAGGAAATCGAGGTTGAAACCTGTGAATCTGATTGACTGGCGGAGCTAGATGCTTGCGACAAGGAAACGGACTCACTAGCCGATACAGATTGAGACGATGAAATCGAATCTGAAACTAGAGATGCTGACGTTGAAGCTGAGAAGCTTTGAGACTGTGATGCAGATTCTGACGACGTCATTTTCCGATAATAATAATTCACGCTCGTCAATGGATTTGAAACCACCATTTTTTGAATGGTTTGTTTAAAGTTAGAAAAGCCTTCTGCTCCTTGAGGGGTCGCATCTTTCCCAACAATCATAGTCTGATTGTTACCGAGAAAAGCTGATTTTGGAAGCTCTGTGAATGGTTTTGGAACCGTGTATTCTTTCCCTGTATTTTCATCAGTATAGGTCACTGTTTCCTTAGCCGAAAACCATCCGGTAATTTCCAACTCAAAATGACGATCATCCACCCGTTTTGGCGTAACATTCAAGAAATAATCTTTGTTCTTACTTTCAACTTTACGCGTTCTACCTAAATCAGAGAGGGCATCTGAAGCATCTTGTTTAAACTCTTTTTCATAAACAAGGGTATACTTGTCAAATACCGCCTCATTCCCGACATCGAGATTCGAAACGTTATAGACTTTGGAAGGATCCAGAACGTAGTAACGAAGGATGTAGTCACCGTTTTGACTGGTTGTAACAACTTCACTTCTTATAAAATGCTCACGCGCATTTCCATATAATTCCACTCGGCGTGTGCCAACCGTACTATTGTCAAAGATCCCAGTTGTTGCTTTTTGAGCCGAGTTCACTACCGGAACCTTGACATATCCTGCAATATCACGAGCATTGGAGGCCGTATAATGCTGACCTTCAATCCCGTATTGGGTATACTCTGCTAAGACTTCTTCCTTCCCAGTTGGCGTGTATTCTCCATCGACCCATTTGCCTGCTGGATCTACCACTTTGTAGAAAGTCGACTGTTGCCCCCACATAGATGGAACCTTGATTTCAGCTCTCGAAGTCAATAGTTCCCCTTGTTTTGAAGGGTTCATCACATCGTATACATCTCGTACAAGGAAACTTGTCTCAGGACTAGCGTAGGTACCTAGATAAACATTCCCAGGTTTCCCATCATCAGCCTTGCTATAGGCAAACATATTCCCCAAAGGAGCTTTCTTAATCAACACTTCGTTAGGTAGTTGGAACTGCGTGCCCCCAATGACATTTGCAGAGAAAGTTTGAGAGAAAATCTCAGAACCATCTGATTTTTTTACAATACGGAAATATACATCATTTCCCACATGGGCATTCGGATCGGTATCGGTACGATCGACAGACAAGGTCGCATAATAGCCCAGTGATTCTCCTGTTTTATTAACAAAATCCCAAATCCCAAAGGTATAGCGAGTCGCATCCGTATCCTTCTTATAAGCTGCAATTTCTTCAGGTGTTTGGTTAACATAGCGCTTATCGATATGAGGATCTTTGGCAACATCTGTAGCTGTTAGAGGGGCATCTTCAACGCTAGCACCGTTGCGATCATCCATGTTTGGTGTAATCTCTAGATCTTTGCTACTACTCTTATCTACATTTGTATTTCCCACAAAACCTGCAGCTGTCAAGGTCGTCATCATCTCATCGACAGCTTTCTCCAAACGATCGCGCTGGTCAGCATAAGCTTGAGCACTGGCATTGGTGCGGATCAAGTTATTGCTTGCAGTCACTTCGGCCTGCACTTTGTTAATGACCGCTTCGACCACTGCTCGGCGATCGTTGTCCGTCATTTTAGATGCGTAATTCCCTGCAATTTCTTGAAGCAATTCAGCTTCAGAGGTATTTTGTTCCAAAACAACGGCTTCTTCTGTACTAGTTGGCTCCTCAACAACCACCTCTGACTCTAGAGCTTGAGCAGACTCGCTAATTGCCGTTGATAATGCAGTTGATCCAACTTCGCTCAAGGATAAAGACGTAGATTCACTGATCGAAGCAGATGCACTCACAGATGTAGAAAGGCTGGTTGATCCTGAAACAGAGATGGATTCTGAAGGCTGGCTTGAAGTTTTTGCTAAGACCACACTATCCACTTCTGCCAAGGTTTCCTCTTTTGTCTCAGAAACCGTTGGTGCAAGTGATGTTACATCCTCCGCCTTAGCAGTCGTAGCAAGCACAGCACCCCCAAAAACAGTTCCTACCGTAATCAAACCTTTTAAGAAGGCTTGGTTATGCTTTTGACTTTCTATTTGATCTTGCTGTACGTTGGCAATGATGGTCTCCTCCACTTGCCCACGCACCACGCGAAAGAGGCCTAGAGCAGCCGTTGATGCCCGAAGCCAATTTTTTCCTGATTTAATTAATTTGAAGCGTACGACACGATCTGTTTCACGAAAGTTTCCTTTTGAACGCTTAAATTGCATGATATTCCCCTTACATTGTAGTCATTATTAATTATACAGGAATACTACGTAGATTCAAGTAATTTGCTACAAAAAACTTATATATTATCGTTTAATTTTCAAATTTTTTTGTAACACATAAAAAATAATTCATTCTACTAGTAAAAAAGTGAATCTCCTATGAGATTCACTCGAAAAAATGATTTTTCCTACTAGATCAGTTCCCCTTCTTTTTACGTCGGGTAAGTCCAGCAATTCCAGCTAACCCTGTAACAACCCCAAGAAGGGCTGATGTTACAGATCCTGTTTCGCCAGTATTTGGAAGGGCCACAGATTGGCTGTGTTTTTGTGATCCACTTGCTGATTCTGATGCAGACAATGACTCTGAATGAGAAATTGATTGGCTCATTGAGTTAGAGTATGAACCGCTACTAGATGTTGATCCTGATTGTGATTGACTCACTGAAACTGAAGTACTTACTGATGTTGAAGTTGATTCAGGTGCAGAGGTACTCAATGATGCTGACTCAGAAGCAGAGACTGATGTCGAAACTGAAACCGAAGTAGAGACTGACTGGCTTTCTGATACTGAACTGCTCAACGATGCTGACAATGATTCGGAGGTCGAGATTGATTCAGATGTTGAGACTGACTCGGATGTCGAAACTGATTCTGAGGTAGACGCTGACACAGACGTTGATACTGATTCTGATGTAGACACCGATTCAGAGGTAGACACTGATTCAGATACAGAAACTGATTCAGATACAGACACTGATTCTGACGTTGAGATCGATTCAGAGGCTGAAACTGATTCTGACGTTGACACTGATTCTGACGTTGAGACTGACTCTGATGTCGATACCGACTCAGACGTTGATGCTGATTCAGAAGTAGATGCCGATTCAGATACAGACTCAGAGGCTGATGCTGACTCAGACACAGAAACTGATTCTGACGTTGAGATCGATTCAGAGGCTGAAACTGATTCTGACGTTGACACTGATTCTGACGCTGAGACTGACTCAGATGCAGAAGCTAATCCGGATGTTGAAACTGACTCAGACGCAGAAGCTGATTCTGATGTTGATACTGATTCAGACGCTGATACCGACTCAGACGTTGAGACTGATTCAGAGGTTGATGCTGACTCAGATACAGAAACTGATTCAGAGGCTGATGCTGACTCAGATACAGAAACTGATTCAGAGGCTGATGCTGACTCAGATACAGAAACTGATTCAGAGGCTGATGCTGACTCAGATGTAGATACTGATTCAGAGGCTGATGCTGACTCAGATACAGAAACTGATTCAGAGGCTGATGCTGACTCAGACGCTGACAATGACTCTGATGCAGACACTGATTCGGAAGTCGAAACAGATTCAGAAGTAGACACTGACTCAGACGTTGACACAGATTCGGATGCTGATACTGATTCTGATGTAGACGCAGATTCTGATGTAGATGCTGACTCAGATGTCGAGAGTGATTCAGAAGCAGATGCTGACTCGGACGTTGACACCGATTCAGAAGTTGACGCTGATTCAGATACAGAAACCGATTCAGACGTTGACACTGATTCTGATGTCGATACAGATTCAGAGGTTGATGCTGATTCAGAAGTAGACACTGATTCTGATACAGAAACCGATTCGGACGTTGACACTGATTCAGACTTTGATGCTGACTCAGATGTTGATGCCGATTCAGAGGCTGAAACCGACTCAGACGCCGACACTGATTCGGACATAGACACTGACTGACTTTCTGATACTGACTCGGATTCTGAAACTGATTCGGACGTTGAAACCGACTCAGACGTTGATACCGATTCTGATGTCGAGAGTGATTCAGAAGCAGATGCAGATTCGGATGTTGAAACTGACTCAGACACAGAAACTGACTCAGACACAGAAGCTGATTCAGAAGTAGACACTGATTCTGATACAGAAACCGATTCAGATGTAGAAACTGATTCTGAGGTTGAAACCGATTCGGATTCGGACGCAGAGGCTGACTCAAACGTTGATACTGATTCAGAAGTAGACACTGATTCTGAGGTTGACGCTGAGACTGACTGACTTTCAGATACTGAGGTGCTCAACGATTCAGATACAGAAACTGACTCGGATGTCGAGACTGATACTGATTCGGACGTTGATGCTGACTCCGATGCAGAGGCTGATTCAGACGCAGAGGCTGACTCAGACGTTGATACTGATTCAGAAGTTGACGCTGACTCAGACGCAGAAGCTGATTCGGATGTTGATACTGACTCGGATGTTGACACTGACTCAGACGTTGATGCTGACTCGGACGCAGAGGCTGATTCAGAGGTTGAGACAGACTCGGATGCAGAAACCGACTCAGATGCTGAAACTGATTCTGAGGTTGACACCGATTCAGATGTAGATACCGACTCAGAGGTCGAGACTGATTCTGAAGAAGAGGCTGATTCGGACGTAGACGCTGACTCAGACGAAGAAACTGATTCAGACGTTGATGCTGACTCTGATGCTGATACTGATTCTGAAGTAGAAACTGATTCAGATACAGAAACTGATTCAGATACAGAAACCGATTCAGATGTAGAAACTGATTCAGAAGTAGACACTGATTCTGAGGTTGACGCTGAGACTGACTGACTTTCAGATACTGAGGTGCTCAACGATTCAGACGTTGATACTGATTCAGATGTAGACACTGATTCAGAAGTTGACGCTGACTCAGACGCAGAAGCTGATTCGGATGTTGATACTGACTCGGATGTTGACACTGACTCAGACGTTGATACTGACTCAGACACTGAGACCGACTCGGACGTAGACACTGATTCAGACGCTGATGCCGATTCGGACGTTGATACTGACTCAGACACTGAGACCGACTCGGACGTAGACACTGATTCAGACGCTGATGCCGATTCGGACGTTGATACTGAATCAGATGCTGAAACTGATTCTGATGTTGATTCAGACTCTGATGTCGAAACTGATTCTGATGTTGACAATGATTCGGAAGTCGAAACCGATTCAGAAGTAGACACTGATTCTGATACAGAAACCGATTCAGACGCTGAAACTGATTCGGACGTTGATACTGAATCAGACGTTGATACAGATTCTGATGTAGATGCTGACTCGGATGTTGAGACTGATTCTGAGGTAGATGCCGATTCAGAGGTTGAGACTGATTCTGAGGTAGATGCCGATTCAGAGGTTGAGACTGACTCAGACGTTGACACTGATTCGGATGTTGATTCAGACTCTGATGTCGAAACTGATTCTGATGTTGACACTGATTCAGATACAGAAACCGATTCGGACGTTGACACTGATTCTGATGTCGAGACTGATTCTGAGGTTGAGACTGATTCTGAGGTTGAAACTGACTCAGACGCTGAGACTGATTCTGATGCTGATGCTGATGCTGATGTTGATTCGGACGTTGAGACCGACTCAGACGTTGAGACTGATTCGGACATTGATACAGACTCGGATGTTGAGACTGATTCTGAGGTAGATGCCGATTCAGAGGTTGAGACTGACTCAGACGTTGAGACTGATTCTGATGTTGATTCAGACTCTGATGTCGAAACTGATTCTGATACAGAAACCGATTCAGACGCTGAGACTGATTCGGACGTTGATACTGATTCTGAGGTTGACACTGACTCTGATGTTGACACCGATTCAGAAGTAGACACTGATTCAGATACAGAAACCGACTCGGATGTTGATACCGACTCAGACGCTGACACTGATTCTGATGTTGACACCGATTCAGAAGTAGACACTGATTCTGATACAGAAACCGACTCAGATGCTGAAACCGACTCTGATGTCGAGATTGATTCGGACGTTGAAACTGATTCTGATGTTGATACTGATTCAGACGCTGATACCGACTCAGACGTTGACGCTGACTCAGATACAGAAACTGATTCAGACGTTGAGACTGATCCTGATGTAGACACTGATTCAGAGGTAGAAACCGACACCGAAGTTGAGGCTGATTGACTCTCTAATACGGAAGTGCTCAACGATGCTGATTTTCTAGCGGACTCACTCAAAGATACTGATGCAGACTCAGATTGCGATTGGCTTACAGATTTTGAAGCAGACTCGCGAGTCGATTGACTTAGTGACTCTGATACCGACTGTGAAAGCGATGCTGATGCTGACTGACTCACTGAAACAGAGGCGCTCGTTGAAGCGGATGTCGAACTTGAGACAGACTGGCTAACCACCTTGGATACACTCGCCGATACCGAAGCAGACTGCAAGGCACTGACACTTGCAGAAGCTGATTCAGAAACCTTCTCAGATTCAGATTTTCTTGTCGATACAGATTGACTCGTTGAAGCGGATTGAGATTGAGAAATCTCCTTGCTCAACGATTGACTGCGAGATAGACTTGCTTGAGCTGAAACACTTGCCGATGCTGATTGACTTAGTGAAGCCGACAAACTTTGCGAGCGAACCGAGCTCAGTGACTGGCTCAATGAAACGCTCTGCTGTGTCGATACGCTCTGAGATTGCTTCGCACTTAAAGACTGACTGATCGATTGCGAAGTCTTCGTAGATGCACTCTGACTGTTTGATACAGACTGACTGTGATCGCTATCTGACAGTTTCACCGCTACGACATTGGTCGTACTATCTTTATAAGTAATAGTAACCGTACCATCACTATTAACCGTATAGGACTTAATCCGGTTGGCCACCTCTGGATTAACAGCCGACACAGCTGCAATCACCTTGCTCTTATCTGCATCTGTCAATGCAGTTAAACTCGTCACCTGAATAGTGCTTGTTGGCGCCACACCTGGCGTACGATCGGCGAGACGCCCTTGTGTAATCCGAATCTCACCCAAACCATTTGGACGGTTCATATTGGATGCATTATCAATAGCCGCGACGTTGCGTTGCCATGTATTTCGGTAGGTATGGTAAAGATCATCCTTCAAATGAATGGTCGTTGTGATGGTTGCAGGGTTCGAACTGGTAGCCGTAATATCGCCCGTGATAGGAGCAATATCACCTGTTCCATACTGGCTGCCACCAAAGAAATTTCCGTTTAAGGCATTGTCGTTCAAATCTGCCCGTGCAACAACTTTCATTTCTTTCAACTTGCCACTGTCATCAGTAGCTGTAAAGGTCACAACCGCATCATCACCAGCGTAAATAGTATAATTCTTCCCACCACCTTCAAGAGGGGTTGATTTCGGTTCCACACCATTGACGGTCAACTTAGCCGTCACTTCAGGACGCGTTCCGTCAGTTACAGCCACGGAATTACTGGCATCTGAATACACCGCATAATCACCATACATGATGCGAGCTTTGGCTGTTACACCACCCGTTTGTAACTTAACAGTCGGCGTCACAATCGCTTGACCCGAAGCATCTGCCACAGCTGTTCCCACTTCGTCGTCATTATTGTATAGAACGACTGTAGAACCTGGCTCAGCTCCCGTCACCGTTACAGGCGTCTGTGTGTAAGCCTTATCCAATAATCTCGTTTCAACAGTTGGTGCTGCAAGTCGCTTCACTGGAGCCGTCACATCATTTGTAGTGTTATCTTTATAGGTAATGGTCACCACACCAGATGATGAAACGGAATAAGATTTAAAGTCCTTTGAAGTGGCAATATTGGGGTTAGCAGTCTTAAACGCTTCCCAAATCTTCTCTTTTTCAGCCTGGGCCAAGTTAGTGGTATCATTGACAAAAGTCGCTGTTGTCACAGCCGTAATCGGATTACGAATACCATCATTTTGCGGTAAGACCTGGATTCGTAGCGTTCGTGTCACTGACTGCTTAGCCGTATTGGTCACTACAAAAGAAATATTATAAATTTTCCCAGGCGTTACGATCTCTGTCTGCCCAACAGTCCCCACAATATTAAAGGCCACTGCACTATTTTTCAATGCAGAGGTCTGAGGCACGTTGATGCCATTCACACGATCGCTACCAGAAGCGTAGCCAATGCTCTTAATATTATTTCGTGTAGGATTGGTTTCCACAACATTATAAGCCTGATTAATGTAATCAGAGTTATAAACAGAAATCACGGTATTATTGGCTGGTCCGAGATTGTATTGGGGCGCACGGAGACTGGTATCAGCATCTATACGATTTCCGTTACGCGGATCTCGTTGGCCAGATGTCGCACGAAGCACCGCATTGACCAAGCGATTCCGAGCACTCTTGGCTTGACTTTCTACGGCATCCATTTGAATTGCGGGATTGGACAAGCCAGTACGAATAGCTTCTAAAGCCAGATCTCCACTTTCAATAGCAGATTCTGTCCCAGGGATTTCCAAAGCCTGCGCACGATAAGTGTATAAATCCAAAGCCAAGACTTGCAGACGCTTCACCTGGTCTTCCGAGCGAGTGTTTTGAGCTTCTGCTACTTTCTCACTCGTTTCAGAAGTAGCTACATGAATAGCGTCTTTCTCTGAGAGAGTGCTACTAGCAATTTCTGAAGTGGACGGACTCGCTGAAGCACTAACAACATGAGATTCGCTCAAAGATAACGATTGAGACAGAGAGACGCTTTCACTAGCTGACTCTGAAAATGAGATGGATTCACTTATGGACTGACTCGCTGATACAGAGTCTGTGGTAGACGTCGTCCCCAAGACAAGACTATCCGAACCCGCTACACCGGTCGATGGGCTGATTTCAGACCCAACAGTCGCATTCATTTCATTTTCCTCAGCAAATACTGGATTGGCAACCGTTGTCGCCCCAGCCAGAGCCCCTAGCACAACCATCCCTTTGACCAGATCCGCAGGCATAGAGTGTGAGGATGCTTCGTATTGAACCACGATCTTTTCATCCACACCTCCTCGCATGACACGAAATAGGCCTAACCGCGAGACAGATGCCCGTACCCAATTCTTTCCTGATTTGATTAATTTATAACGTGTGATTCGTTCCGTTTCACGAAACTCACCCTTCGAACGTTTGAAAAACATGTCCGCTCCTTAAAAATAAGATATCGAGTTATTATACACTAATTTTCCCCAAAAGTAACTCATTAAGACTAGTTTTTAACATAAAAAACAGCACACAAAAAGAGAACCCGGAGGTTCTCTTTTTGGATCCTTTTTCATTTCCCACATACCTGAAATGACCGAATCAAATTAGGATAGAAGATTATTTTTCATCTTCTTTTTTGCGATTTCCAAGTGCTGCAACCCCTGCAACCCCTGCAACTGCTCCAAGAAGAGCTGAAGCTACAGATCCTGTTTCACCAGTATTTGGAAGTTGTTCAAGAGCTGG
>QWCI01000682.1_pt1 | contig 15598 bp, 6 predicted proteins | sample 1972541 | NCBI WGS metagenome assembly QWCI01 (sample SAMN09866712, study PRJNA288562) | Human oral metagenome isolate term3_saliva, whole genome shotgun sequencing... | isolation source: mouth | host: Homo sapiens | place: USA: California | reverse complement strand
GCAAGCAGAGTGAATAGGCAAAGTACCACAGTACAAGGATCGAACTTTCATCTTCCGAATCCGATGCTAGCTGTCCTTCCTATCTCGCGCGTACCTTCAATCAAAATCATCGAGGAATAGATATGGTTGGCAGGTGCGGTAGACCGAACACCTTCTGAATCAGCGTGGAGGTGACATGAAGCTCCTTGCCCATTGAGTGAAAGCATCCATCCTAGTCAGAGAGATTCTCCGACCCCACTACCTGCGGGAACTTCCGCCAGCCCCAGGCGGTTACTGCTCTTTCGGAGCCTAAGAGTGGGCTCCATTACCTTTTCGCAATCTTCGGCTTGCCTTTATGGTTTGCTTGAAGCTTGAATAATTGATGAGTGAGCAGTGGAACCAATCTCCAATCCCGAGGCGAAAAAATCAACCGGTCTTTTGTTTGAGGTTGTTATTCGTTCAACAGGAGTACTTAGTATAAGAACGGACCCGAAAAGGAAGATAGTCGATCACACAGAGTCGTAGAATCACTGAACGAGCCTTCGTGTGACGAAGTCGGATCGGAAGTGACATAATATACCTCCTACGAACCCTCAACAATAGAACGTGTGTGTTCCCAGTAGGGATTCTGACTTAGGAGTTTGAACGGACTTTTGGAACCAGAATATCTCCTCTTGCTTAAGGATCCCCTGGTATTCCTTCCTCAGGTCTTTTTCAAGGACAAAGAGGTTTTGGGAGTAATGATTACACTGGGATTATTGGCATAACTTTCAGAGGAAAGCGCAACGAAGACCATCTTGAAGAGAGAAAGCACCCCGCTTACTTTTTCTCTCTTCTACCAATGATCAGTAGATTGAACACTAACTTAATCTCGAGTTTTCAGGAGTCTGACCAAGATCGGATTTCCTAATAAGTTAGATAAGGAAAAAGACCGACCGAAAAAGAAAGCTAAACGATTTACTTCTTTATGCCTAAGGCAGAGGATGTTTTACACTCTACTTGAAAAGTCAAATTCTATAAGATAAAGAGAGTCTTCCATTGATCTATCTATAGGCATAGGCTAGTCATTAGCTTGAGATCGGCCAATTCGGGTCTTATGCGATGCGGAATTTATCCTTTCTCTGAGGAATGCTCACATCGGCCTCTACTTCTAGCTCTGATTCGCACCTCTCCTAGGCCTCATTTTCCTCCGCTCCTTGTTCGTTCCTCACCCTTTCTCTTGTCCACAATCGCCTTTTGACTAGAGGTAGAGAGAGAGAAAGCCGCCTCCCTCTAATCTTGATACTACAGTCTCCATCTCGGCTAATAATAAATAATAGCAATAAGGCAGATCTAGCCTTAAGAAGAGAGTGAGGAAAGGGCCTAGCTTCTCAATAAGTCATTCAATGAACTAACTATACTTAAGATGTGAGCTATACCTATTCCTTTGAGCTATACCACCTATTCCTTCTTTTCTTATCTCTTCCCTTTCGGGCCGGCTCTCCTAAAGAAAGGAGCTAAAGAATTCAATATTCAGAAAAGTAGTCCTTACATTTACATCCCTCCGCAAGCATAAGTAGAGTCTCTGACTTCAATAGCCAGTCTTGTACTATTTTATTGCACGGTGCCCAGTCCTCTAAGATCTATTGACTGAGTAGTCTCTAACTTCCGTATTCTCCTTCCTTTACTTCCCTACTCTTTTGAAGTCTCGGATGCGTAAGTGCCTTCGCTCCCCTAAGCGGGGATGAACTAAAACTCCTAACAAGGTAGGCAAGCAAAGACGGGTTATGCCTTCCAACCCGAAAACAGTGCTTATTACGACGACAGAGTCAATGGCACAAACTGATTCAATAGCTGGGGTAATGCCGACAACTTCAACGAGAGTGAACAGCTTCTTCGTCTTAAACGGATCAATGGCATTGATATAAAGCATTTATCGCCCTAGGTCTGGGATCTTTCCCATCTACCATTCCTCAACAACAGGAGATTCGATTCAATAGTAGTGCTTTTTCCTCCAACCTTGAGCAATTCGTGTGAACAGATTCAGGATGAATTTCCACTATGCCTATCGCCTTGAGCTTCCTCCCTTTTCTAGTCTACTTGAAACTTCCGACAACAGCTAAATCTATGGCACTTGCCTTGGCTTATTCCCTCGGGTACTCCCCTTCTTTTTATAATCCAGTTCAAGCATCATCCTATTAAGGTATATTGATCTGAGAAGGAAGCACTCTTCTATAAGCCTTCGAGAAGGTTCGTAGCCTTGCTAACGGTTTTCAACCTTTACCTATGTGCCTAGTGACTGATACCTACCACCGGAGACCCAAGACTCAATTTGTTGTCCTTCTAACCCCGTCCCCCTTGGCTAAATTCTTGTATTCCTTCACTCAACCTTGGCTTGATAGGCTTAGCACGATACTACGGTTCTTCAGGCCCGACTCGGCATGGTTCACCACGTTCCTCTGCTCTTTTGGCTTGTTATAGAAAAACCCCGGCTCCTATGGTCTCTTATTTCTCTTCTTAATACCCGACCGCTAGGTTCGTTCGAGAGCACGGTTCCGCTTGGGGCGCTTCTGCTATATAAATAGCATATTTTTTTATAAGTGCTCTTTCTAGGCGTATTGGTATTGGATCCGCTCTTTCTCTCGTGCCCTGAAGGGCGGTACAAAGAAATTCGAAATGAGCGCACCGACGGACCATTAGGCGGTCAGTCAATCTATAGCAATAGCAAATAGCAGCATTTCCTATTTCTTTGTTCCCTAAGGGACGTATTCTGATCTTCTCAAAAAAAAGCATGGGCGGTCTACCTGCTTTCCTTTCGGTCAGCTGCCCCTCAACCGCCCACATTTATTTACCGTGAAGGTAGCACTCAAAAACCGGGGTGCCGCCCTAATTAAAGATTTTGAGGGACCGACGCCGGACGGACAGACCTCTACGGATCCGGTAAACAGGGTAGCCCCTGGTACGCTTGGGGCTGGATTGAATCCTATTCGAACTATATCTGACTTGATCTTGTCCAAGCTAGGAAGGTTTTTGGTCTCGGTGACCCCCCTATGAAAGAAGTTTCATCCTTGCTAAAGAAAGGAGCGGCCAAAAAGGCTTAGCGACGACCCCCTCTCGGCTTAAAGGAAGCGGCTTGTCCCATCCAATGCCCTACTTTTAAGTGCTCGGTATGTTCACTCAATCAGATCTGGAAGAAGCTTTCGTTCGTTCTAAGGCCTCTGCGGAGCATGAAAAGGCCAGTTTTGAAGCTTTTAACCGGGGACTTATTTGCCCTAAAGCCTGACTTCTTAGGAAGAGAAATGGGCTTGACTTCTTCATCAGCTGATACCTTCTAAGAATCAGTTCGCGGTGAATGAAGTAAGGTAAGGTGGTACCGATCTTTGACCGGAACTGCGTGCGTATAGGTCCTCCCTTATTAGGCTAACTGCTCCTATCATGTGTCGTGAGTTCGTACCCTGTTTTATTCATCGGGTGAATAACGACGTCCCTTTTTATTGGTTTAGGTGACCGAGTCTTCTCCCTTACTCACTCCGTCGCTGCGGAAAGGTTCACGAGTCTTCCCCCTAAGTCAGTCAGTGAGAATCAATCTTTCCATTCTTTGGCCGACCCTTCAAACAGGAGTGAATCTTCTTTCATAGGGGGGTCACTCTTCCCCCAAGATTGCCTTCTTAGTTATAGGAAGCAGCTTTCTCTCAACCTCCTCTCGAAGAAGCTTATACCTTATAAGAAGGAGTTCTCGGTTCACCAGCTGTAGTCGGAGAAACAGACGTGGCAGACATTGATCGGTTCATTGGGACCGGGCTAGCAAAGGTGCGAATCCTTTTACGCCAGAGGCCCAGGGCAAGCAATAAAACTCCATAGCGACTAAGGCTATACGGCTTTCTGCCCTGCCTAGGAAACCTTCTTTGGCACCCAAACTTTGACCGTCACTTCTAAGTAGCGTTCGCCCCTTCTTAGGTGAACTTATCTGTGAATGAATAGTCTGAGCCCTCAAGTTCTACTCCTTTTCCGCGAGAGTCTAGTGTGAGCTACGAATGAGCAGTAGTCGGCGAACCCTTGCTAATGCAACTAAAGCGAGTAGCGATCGTCGAAGAAGAGGGAGTTGAATCTTCGCTTTGCTAAGGCCCGGCGAAAAAGAATGCTCTTTTAACTGACTTAGAAGTTCGTCTTTCCCTTTCCCTCTTGTCTGTAACTGACTCCAAGTGACACTCCTTCTATAGCTCTGGACCCCGTCGTTTGGCTTAATGGTACCATTTTGTAAAGTCTTTTTGCGGATGGACCTCTCTATTCTGACTTGATGCCTCTAGAAGACCGGAGATCTGATCGGTCGCTCCCCGCTGCAGGCAGGTAAGTGACACTTTCTCCTTCAGTTTCAGTTCAGTCAGTCCTTTCTTCAATAGAGTAAGCGCTGGCACTTGAACTGGGAACCCTCACTCGAACCAAGAACTCAAACAAGAACTCTTAGATTCTACGGTTGGTTCTTCTCTCTCATGATCAGGAACTAAGGGAGAAGCCCATCTCGAAGGAAGCCTTACTGAGAGGGACCTACTTCAAGGTGAGTGACCAAGGAAACTAGGCAACAAATGCAGGCAGATAGGCCTTAACTTAATAAGTAGCGGAGTCAGCCTTTCGCCGGCAGACTTTACGATAAGAACAAGCGCATCTGAAAGAAAGGACTAGCATGAGGCAGGATGGGGATTGTAAATCGAGGTCAGAATCTACAAGCGGAAAAGGAAGCCGCAGTAGCTGGACCTGGACTGATTATGGTAATCAAGCCGTACTCCGAGCATAAGCATTTCCTACTTTTGTATCCCCTGATGTACCCACTGTTCCTAAGCTTGAAATGAAGGAGAACAACGTTCAAACCGAAGCCTCTGGCCCACCCACATAGGAGATAGGACCACTTCCGCCCTTTATCATATCAGCTTTTCCCGTAAGATACCCTATTTCGGGCAAGCGCCCATCAAACTAAGAAGAAAGCCTTGACGAAAGCCCGTCTTTTTGGACTATTTTCCATGATCAGAGGATTAGATTACATCAGCTGGCTAGGACCACTATACAGGGCAGACTACTGAAACTTGCCATCAACAATCACCTATGGCTCGGCTCGCTGACAGTCGTTACATCCGCTTCCCAATAAGAACTGTGCACCGTAACTGCAACAGCTGGGTTCGCTTCCGCTTCGCACCTCACTTTCGGGAATGGAAGTCACAGAGCTACAGGGGAAGAAAGGATAAGGCTTTTTCTCATGCCTGGCCGGGCTCTCACCTCGGGCTGGGCATCTACTTAGCGGAACTACTTACTTCACTTTCTCATGCTCATAGGACTCTTTCTCGTCAATCGGAGTCGGAGGAGGAATTGCTTTCTTACTAGACTATATTTCCAATTGAGAAAGCTCATTAACAGATGGGAATCTCCTTGCAACAGACGGGAATCCACTTGCTGTTAGCGCATACGTTTGAATGGCTGCTGGCTCTTGTGGTGACGGCTTCCTCAGTGACTTCTCCTTCCTAAACCGGTCCGGTAACGTCTCTCGGACTTCAGACTCTCAGACATCAGACCGCCTCTCACTCGCATAGGCCCACTCACTGACAGGACTGGCTACTAGACGGGCTTGCCTTATTACCGAAGCTTCCCTATTTGGTTGACTATCGAAAGGTCGGGGGAAGAAGTGCCTTTGGTTCAGTCTTTTCTGCAGTGGAAGTTTCGGTGGAATAAGTCAATCGGTTTACTAATCTTGAGAATGCCGGTGCTTTATTTGATCTGATCCTACTAGAGATATAGTTCGTCGTTTCTTCGAGGGGGTCACCTGGTAAAGGAACTCATCCCTAACTTGTAATGTAAAAGAATATCGTGTGATCAGAAAGAAGCTCAAAGTCTTTTTTACGCCCTATTGAGTAAGCAGCCCTTCTTCGGGCTTGGGCTTTGGTTGGCTATTGACCGCAAACTGCCTTTAGACGAGTGAGGGAAATTGCTTAACGGAATTCATCCACAGATTAGTAAAGGGCTACCTATTTTCTTGATGAGAGAAAGCCTGCTGGTGTGATGATAGATCGGTATAAGTCTGTACCACTCCCATTCAACGAGTACTTCTTTCTGACCGAGGACCCTTGCTTATCGTACGTTGCTCATTTTATAATAGAAAAAGTCTTTCGAAAGTAGGCTTTGCTTTCCAGTCCTTCCTTCTGCTTCTGCCCCGGCCTCCAATTAATGCTTTCTGGCTGGGACATCCCACGATACCCACGCTTAAGCCAAATAAATGGTAGAAAGAAAGGGTAGCGCCTACGCCTAAACAAGAATAAAAAAGGATCGCGCCAAGCCAATGCTTGCTATAAGAATTGCCTACCAACGGATAAAGCCTATTACACAAGTCTAGGGAACTAGCGATAGCTTTTTTCTGAGACTGACTCGCGATCCAGCGTCGTCCCTTCCGGGCGCGCTAGCCTTTTTCCGCTGGCTGGGTGCGCAGGAGCGCCCTGTATAGTCAAGGACTTTTCTACGCATGCTGCATTGATTCTTTAAATCTAAAGAACCTATGCTTCCCCCGGAGCGAGACTCTATAAATGTCGAGCGAACGCTCAATATAGCGCCAATCCGGACGACAAGCGGATCTTCACTTTGACCTTACCATCCCTATATGGTAGCAGTTCACACCGACGAAAGTGGGAAATGCCAACCACAACGAGAAAGGTAAAGGATGGGGACCACCAGGAGCATACATAACTAAGGCATGCCTGAACCAGTGCCTAGAAACACTAGGAGAGAAGGCAAGAGCATCTCGAGAGAAGGTGCGGTAACCCGCACCTACAACCCTCAAAGACGCCCTAAAATCCTTCAAACCCAAATGCTTAAAGACAGCAGCCCAAGCAACACTATGCCTAGCCGACCTAATCATCCTACAAGATATAGGAGACAAGTCAGTCCCGAGCCGTGCCCTTTTAGACCGATCGGATCATGAGAGCCGAGAGGCCCCGAACTCCGGTTTTCTCTTGACTGAGCTAGTAGGGAATTCAATTACCTTTACTGCAGGGGAAGGGGCCCCAGTCTTCTTGCTAACAGTATACTTATGAAAGCACTTTTTTATTATTAGCTTACTTACTTCAATCAAATATTCTTGCATTGAAAGTCAGCCTATTAGAATAGAAGTCAACATGTTGGAAGAAGTTTCATTTATGGCAGGGGTGCCAAAGATACGTGCCTGAATGACTGAGAAGCCTTCCCTTAATGCCCATAGTTGCGCTAAGCCCTTTTTGATCGCTCCGCTTGTCAAAGAAACCTCGGATCATGCCGAGAAGGGCCTGTCCCTTTCTATGATATGAGGGGCTGTAAGGATCTTACCGTTTCTTCTTCAAAGACGCGGACGGAATAACGTATAGAAGTTGGAGTGCTCTCTTCCGATTGAAGAGGAGACGAAGGAGATGAAGAAGAAAAGCAAAAAACATAACGAGGTAGCTCATTTCGAGATGGATGTTAGAAGGTGCAGAACGTTAGAAGCAAGTGGACCTCCGGCCTCTACTAGCCCACATTGGTTGCGGGGGGTATCCGTGAGAAGGCCGGGCAGGTTCGATATAGGTGCCCGTCCTATTCCACAGCCACATGTCTTTCTATAGCGCGCGCCCTATATAATGCGGTCCGTTTTACATTTTGTCTCCTCTCCTTGAATGAAGTCAGTGGATTCGAACCACTTTTTTTCCTGTCAAATCACGGGGAAGCGAACTTTCTATCAAACAACAGCTTCCTCTCCGACGCCGAAAGAAAATAGCAAATAGCTAAAACAAAAAGGAGTTTCAAAAAGAAGACTTTTTGATCAGAGAATTCTGCCTCTCTACCGCTCGTGCGAGTTCCAGTCAGTGCTTGAAGGATTATCTCTATGTGCTGCCCTCATTGTGTCGGTATGTTATGATTGCTGGCGATTCTTCTCTTGTTGTGGATGCGAAACATAGGAAAGCAGCTTATCCCATATCCGTGAAGGACACTATGCTCAGGATTTTTCAGATGCGCGGCTCTCTGTCAAGGGAGAGCCTTCGCTCCGCCTTCGGGGTACTAGGTTAAATGGGTTACCTCAATCCTATCCATTGATGTCTCGGACGGAGATATCCTTGAAAGTAAACCCTCATTCTTGGATGGATGCTTTCTTTCTGCTCCCCTTATTATATAACCGTGTTGATCTACCACGCTGCTTTGAACGTCCCTGAATAGGCGCATCCTTTGCTGCCATAGAGCGAAAGACAAGGGCACAGGACACTGGAAGAGATGGCTAAGCTCAAACTCCAAAGGAAGCAAATCAAATAGAGAGGGAGGAAGAATGCAAGCAATGGATATAAGCGTCCTAGCGTAGCGCGAAAAGACTGTACGCGCATAAGGAAAGGACTATATAGAAGAAAGTGGAATGAAAGTAGTCTACACTAGGCCTTCAAAGGGGCCATGGCACATTTATTTACCCTATGGATTCCAGGAACCACTAAAGTTTCCTTTGTTTTTTGACTAGACTCAATCAATCGAGAGCTAGCATTAGAGAAAGCAGTAGAGAATCAAAGACTTCGCACTGAGAGCTAGGGGCGGGCTAAGCGGAAATCCTCTTTATCTTGAATTTACAGAAAGAAAAAAGGCATTACGCAATGGCGGATCAATCCATAAAATTCAAAGACGGAAGGTAAACCCCAGACCGAGGAGCAATTGCAAAAGATATAGCAGGAACTGGATCTCTTTTCCCTAAAGATCAATAAAAAGCCTAAACCAAAAAAGATAGCAAGGGTAGGATGAAAGAAAACAAGGGAAATTTAGAACAAAAAAAGCTTTCACCTAGAAATGCGAGGGGCAGTTTGATCCTTTTTAAGGAATTCGTTAAGGGCTACTAAGCAGGCAGCAAGGAATGGGCACCATAACCCACCACCAATATGATATCTAAAACTCTCGTTTATTCCATTCTGCCTAGATCTTCTCTAACAGCCTCTCCTCCGCTTTCTGAGCTATACGAAATAAATCTTTATATAGTGCCTTTTGGGTGAACTATCCTCTGCCATCACTCTTTTTTTTTTCACCGCCAGTCTCAGTCCCGACCTACTATAGAAAGGAAAGATTGGAAAAAGTAAAGTGGTTTGGTTGTTCCGCTGGGACGAGCTGGTCGAGATGTGGTGTTCAGTGTACCGCACCGTGGGTCCTTCAAAGCAGGCTAGCTCCGATAAATACCAGGAAATCCCCGAAAAAAGCATACTATGAATCCCACCAAAAGCAAGTTCTCTATGCCTCCGGAGCAGTGAAAAAGACCAAAAAGAGCAGGTCCACTAAAACGCGTTATAACGAGAGTTGCTAAAATTACAAGACTCCCGGTTTCGGAAGTTCTTTCAAAAGGCCTTGTCACGAGCTGGGCTCGAACCAGCGCTTTCCAGATGCTGGGTATGCCAACTATCAAAGGGGCAGACACAGAATACCGGACTGTACACCCCTTTACCTGTTCCAGTAGCGCCTTGGACTGATATCAGCATGGATTTGGTGCAGGGCTTGCCCAGGACAGGGCTTGGTAACGATTCGATTTTTGTGGTAGTAGATCGGTTTTCTAAACCAAAAAAGCTCACGTTATTCCTTGTAAGAAGACTTCCGATGCTATTCACATTGCATACCAGTTTCTTAAGAGGTTGTCAGGTTGCATGGGGTACCAAAGACTATGACGTCTGACCGGCCAGTTTTTGGCTCACTTCTGGAGAACTTGATGGAAAAAGTTAGGAACTATACTAGAGTTCCGCAGTGCATACCACCCACAAACAGATGGTCAAACGGAAGTCGTGAACCGCTGTTTGGGAAATTGGTTGAGGAGTATTGCAGGGGAAAAGACAACCACTCAGTACTGGGGGATCTGGCGATACCCCAAGCGGAATTCGCTTATAACAGTTCGATAAATCGGTCTACTAGGAAGTCCCCATTTCAGGTCGTGTATGGCAGGTCACCTAACAGTGTGTTAGATTTTTTGCCTTTACCTTCCGGGTCTCACTAATCCCAGTTGGAGACAAAGCAATAGGAATCCGGATAAGTGCCATTGGTACCATTCCTGCTTCTTTCTCTTGTCCCTACCCTATTACATATATAGGAACAGAGGCTTCTCACAAAGATTGATTGGAAGACCCATAGCTTGAGAATTCCCCAGTCGTAGTTTGAGCTTCAAACTAGCTATGTGCTAAAGAAGCAAGCCCTAACCTAAGCCCTATAGGAAGGAAGAGTAGTGCTACTAAGCGAAGAAAGGTGCCTGCATTGATTGACTTTCCGCAGGGAAAGAGCAGCCCAACTCAACTCCTTGATGAAGTGAAGCAAGCGAACTGAACCTTATAACCTAGATCTGAACTCCCTGGAAATGAATAGCTGACTTCCGCAGGCATAGATACCATAGGCTTTCTATCCAGTACTCTTTCCATGCTCCGATATGAGTTGAGTTTCGAGTAGTCGATTTTTCTAGACTCCTATAGGTAAATCCTTTTCTTTGTTCTTTCTTTCAATGTCAATGCTTCGGGTTCTACTAGACACACAGCGAGAAGTCGTTCTGCTCTGTTCAGCTATCCCTAACACACTACACCAAGCGAACCATCTAAGACCGAACCGTCTAACCTAGCTAGATCTGAGCTACCTGGATCCGTTTGTCAGTAAGTAATGGAGGAGGAGTTACCTGGATTGAGAAAGTCTGAAGGATTAGTACCCCTCGGTCCAATTCCAGCTGTTGTTGCTCTATCAGGACTTCCTAGGTAAATCGAGTATGTGAAAAAATTGTAAACAAATTCTCACACATAGTCAAACCTTATACAATAGGTTCTCAGTCTACATCGATAGTTGCTTGAAGCCGATAGTGGGTAAGTGTTAGATGAACGAACCCTCTTGTGGATCGCTTTCTCTTGCACGTTAATGAATCGAGGAATTGCGTATATTAGGTCTGTCTGCAGGTCTGTAAGGGAGAATCAAGATTAGACGGGTAGTATATCCCTAACAATAACAAGAGGGAGTGCTAAGCTAGGGTTCAAATCCAATAGTAGCTAGAACCAGTGAAAGGGTAGTTCGCCAGACCCGCTCACGATAATGCGAATGAAACGGCGGATAAGCCGTTTACTGGTTACGGCGAGAAGATCCTAACAAACGGCCGGTTTAGAACAAAAAAAAAAGATAAGGCATGAAAGATAGCGGCAGACGAAGGTCTCGAAAGAGACTGTTTCTCTTCGAACACATTTAAAGACTGACTGACCCACTAGAGGGAAGAATTACTCCTATTGACTGAAGGCTAAAGGACTCCTATTCTTTTTTCACAATCGCCGATCAGATGTTAGGAATCGATTGAATCGCCTTTCGAGTTGTTGGCTCTTTCCTTACTCTAAAGAGTCAGCTATAAATTACCTTAGTAGAAAGTGGGAATGAGAGCAAGAAAGGCAACTAGTCTTGATGCCGAGAATGCCCTCTTTGCTTTGAAGGGAAAGAATACGCTCTTGTCGCAATTGAATCTGAAGGGCTTCTTTGCCGGATGGAGCTGTTAAGCGGAAAGTCGGCCTACTTCGAATAAGCAATCACAAAGAATGGTAAGCGCTACGAACCTTTGCCCCCGAGTAAGGTTTCGGCTTTCCCTTGTATATATAGATAGGTTAGGGAATGGCAAATTTATCTTTTTTCGATTCCGCTTCTTACCGGCGTGCTGCTTTACTGCTTTCCTTCACCGGATTGCACTTCTTAGGCAGAAGAAAGATGCCATTTACCTATGTTATATGAGACTGTGGAGCACGAAGGGCAGCCTTTCTTTCCTAATGACGATTCTCAACAGCATCTGTAAGACCTCTAGGCTTACTAGACGGAATTCGTCTTAGTAGTCTTAGTGCTAGTAGCAGTAATAAGGGATTCTCCGCATATATTCATTCTTGCGCATCCTCCGATTCTTGCAACTGTCTTTGTGAACATGAACAGATGGGATTGAGCTTTCACGCTTCCACTAAGGGACAGACTATGCCGTCCTTTCGTACCTTTCTTACTTTCTATCCTTCGGACAGGTAAGACTGATTTTCAATTTCCCGACGTCGGCGAATCGTTAAATGCTATGTCAGTTAAGCGAGAGTGACTTTCGGTTACGGGAAGGAGGACTAGAAGATAATTTGATAACTAAGAAAGCAAGTAGCGGGACTGCTTGCTTGAAATAAGCTCTTTTCTCGATTCCCCGCATAGCTGCTTGTCGGCGAATAGAAAAAACCGCTTACCGAGGAATAGAAAGCAATTGGACAAAAAGGTTTTGCACTTGAATCATAATAGGCTGCTGTTAGCATGTTAGTTGCCTCTTACCTTACCCAAATTACTGGATTTCCTGTCTTTCCTGATGGTGAATAAGCGCTGTGCAGATGAATTAGCAGGTAACTCGATATTTCATAAAACTGGTAGAGTATAAAGATTAGCTCTTCCTTCCTAGGCGGCAAATAAAATAATTGATTAAAGAACAGTCGTAAGGTAGTTTACTTGCTTACTTGTTAGAGTAAGGCCGCATTGATCGAATAGATGACTAAGGCTTAGAACTGATAGCAATTTAATCTGAATACGGGTATTGGCAGCGAATCAGATAGAATAGGTAATTGTTCCATTAGGAGCTCTTGTAAAATTTTAGTAACCGGTGTTGGATAGAAGACTGTTTGAGTTGCCGGTGCTACTGCTTGAGAAGAAGCTACACATTCATCTTACTCGAGAAATTTTGAATCGAGAGCTTGTTTAAAGTTAAAGCTAATGCCAAATATTCCTATTTAGGAACTTCACTGAGAGAAAGTAAAGAAAGTAACTGCACTAAGGCAAGTTTGACAGCATCCGATTTTGTACAGTTAATCTTAGCAGAAGCTTTTGGGACATTCTCCTTCATGAAGATGGCATCAAGCCGATGTGGGACTTGAGGAATAGAATAAGGGGATTTTTTTTGAGAGGAATAACTGGAATTTTCAGCATAAAGCCTCTTCGCCCCTTATCCGCACGTAGATCTTTTGACAGCTGGGATGGACTTTTGGTTTTGGGGATTGAACTCAGGCTCGGAACTTCACTAAAAGCAGGGGAAAGAAGTGACATCATATATAAAGAAAAGGACTCGAATGCTTCGCTGATCTCTCACTTCGTTCGAGCTGCTTCGCTCCTATGGAACAGTTTTCAGGTTTGGTGGAATTGAATCAAGAGTACCACTTACAATTGAATAAGGAACCGCCGCTAGAAAGGGAACTGAATCCGATCCTGCTTGACTTTCTTTGCCCAGGAGCTCTGGTATGAATACCCGTTCTTAGAGTGATAGTAGCTGTGATGGTGTGATTGAATCAGTAATCGCTCCTATTTTTTATCTGTGAAAGATTTTATAACTTTTCAATCCTCCCTTGATCTCGTAAGCGGTGTCACTGCTTTCACCGAACTCCAACAGGCTACACAATGTCTTACGGGGCTTACCCAGCTAGAAGGTATGTAACAGAAGTCTCAAGAGAACTGAAATCGACGGGAAAGCAGAATCAATCTTAGAGATTAGACTTGGCATGGAAAAAGGAGTATAGTAAGATGACAGGGACCTCACACGGAATGAATTGGCTAGAATCGAGGGGAGCGTTCCAAGTTAGCTTGTTAGTACTTTCATTCTTATTAACATTTTTCCTACTAGAGTTTTTATTATTACAGGGATTGGTATTCACCAGGGGAGTCAAAACTTCATAATATGCGGCGGGCTATATACAGTCTGGGAGATTCTATAAGCTCTAAGCTGGCTCGATAGATGAAGAGATATTGCGTCTATTTACTTTAAGGCCTATAGGATAAGATGTTCACACTCACTTTGAAGTGACTAGGCTTGCCCTTTCTGCATATGCTTAACTGGGCTATAAAGGAAGGTAATAAAATAAGAAAAGCCTTAGGCCTCCAACTGTAATTGGCATAGACCGATCGTATGCCTCAAAGAAAAGACACTTTCACTGGTTCGAGAGGAAGAAAAGTCAAAGGCGGATAGTCGTTCATATTCTTTTCCGCTTTACCCTGCTTCGGAAGCTGCTATATGACTAGCATCGTTTAGGGCTGGGCTTTTTACAAAGCAAAGAGGATTAGACAATAGCTTACACAAGGCCCTCTATTCATACTGTAATTCTATGGGCGGCTTAAGACCCAGGTATTTCATCCGTATAGGGGATATGGGAAGATTAGGACCTATTGGAGTAGTGCTACAAAAACCTATTATAGCAATGGGGTAGGGAAAGAAAGCAAACCCTCTTATGGACCAAAAAAAAGCGTATTATAGCAGTCCTACATACATATGGAATGGGGAAGGCATATGATAGGAGTCCTCCAAAAAAGCATATTACCTATTCAATAATCTATAATAAAAAAAAGAAAGAAATTGGATCATTTTGAATTCGAGTATTTATAGTATTCCTCCCTTTTCGCACTCGGCTGGATTGACAAACTGACTTGCTACAGTAAGCAACTATCTTATCAAACTGCGACAGGCTGGGAGAGCAGAAGAACAAGAACTCCTAGCGAGAAGAAAGGGTACTGCATGTAAGGAAAGTCCCACTTCACTTCTCCCACTCGCTTTAGCTTTCTAAAAATGTATGGCGGGGAACTCGCACTTGTTGAAAAGATTCAAAAAAGTACCTTAGTCACTTCACACATGGAAGGCCCAATCGCTTACAGACCTTAGCTGAATACTGCAATAACCCCGAGCCCTCTAGCGGGGAACCCCCCAGCAACTGAAATTGGATAGGCTGGCAGGGCTTAAGACTCCCTTGTATATAAGGAAACTGGTAATAAAAAGTATATTTTAGTAGAAACGTATTCTATTAGTTACCCCCAAAAAGGGGATAACCCTATTCTATAAAAAAACATTACCTTAAGGCCCCGAGGAAGACCTTTCAACCAGCTCTTAGATCAATGGGAACGAAACATTGAATCACACCCGAGGAAAGCTAGCTCTGGATAGGCCTTATGATAAACTCTCTGTGGCTATGTTTTCTGAATTGGCGAGTACCCCATAGCCCATAGCAGGTAAACAAAGTTTTCGGTGAGGATCCCTTTGTATAGCTAAGTTGGATTAGCCCTTGCCTACTTCTTTTTTGCCGAATGGTAGGATCTTAAGATTCATTGAGAGATTTTATATCTCTATTTCTCGTCTGGCTTACTCACAGGTTGGGTTGGTGAAACTGGCTTGGAACTATATGGAATGGAACTCCTAACGATAAGGCTTTACCACTCAAATAGAACTCCAATCGAATTCAAGGAACTTTATTTATATTATCCTTCCGTACTTCTATGTAATTACTTAGTACAAGAGAAAAAAATTGCCCAGATAAGAAGCAAGCATACTCTACCCATGTGCCCTAGCCCGTGGAGCCTCTCCAAAACCAGCTTTAGCTTTGGACTTATAACCAACTATCGATGCACTAGAATGCACTTTTCCGATGTCCTTGTTAAAGTAGGAATGCTTTTTCACATGCAGTAAGTCCGAGCAGTCCCTCGCTTTTTGGCGAAAGTTTTATTACTTTATCCTCCTTATCCTCCATAAAAAAGCTCTAGCGGTTATTCAATTAGTTGCCCTGGTATTCATGGCAGACACCCTATCATTGGTAGAAAAGGGAGTCCTGATATGTAACCTATTCTATCCTTTGGACCCTATCGATTGGCT
>QWCI01000898.1_pt1 | contig 15658 bp, 15 predicted proteins | sample 1972541 | NCBI WGS metagenome assembly QWCI01 (sample SAMN09866712, study PRJNA288562) | Human oral metagenome isolate term3_saliva, whole genome shotgun sequencing... | isolation source: mouth | host: Homo sapiens | place: USA: California | reverse complement strand
AAAATGCTCTACCGGATTTTGTTTAGATCAACTGATTATCGGCAGTGAAGGAACGTTAGGAATTATTACAAAAGCCACGTTGAAACTCGTGCCTTTAAGCCCGTTTCATGTAGACGTTCTCGCAGTCTTTACAAAATTAAGCGACGCTGCCGAAGCGGTACCCAAAATCGTTAAAGCCGGTATTAACCCGACGTCCGTTGAATTTATGGACGTATCCTTCGTGCGCAGTGCTTGTGAGTACTGCAAACTGGATTTGCCGCACAAGGAAGACGGCTATTATGACATCATTACTATTGAGGCTTTTAACGAAGCGGAACTGGATGAAAAAACGGAAAAATTGATGAAGATTTGCGAAGAATGTCATGCTACAGACGTTGTAGAGGCTGACGATCGCGTTTGGAGCGTACGCCGTAACTGCCTGGAAAGTACGCGAACCTATTCGAAAGTGGGAACATCGGAAGACCTGGTCGTTCCTGTTACGAAAATTGCAGATTGCATAAAAACACTGATGGAAGAAAGCAGGAAATATGATTTTCGTCCCTTCTGTCTGGCCCATGCCGGTGACGGAAATATTCACTTTCAAATCCTAAAATGTGATATGAGCGATGAGGCTTGGGAAACACAGTTGGAACAATTCCGCGCTGTTGCCTATCCGTATGTATACTCCTTAGGCGGTAGGCTTTCGGGAGAACACGGCATCGGGCTGAAACGCTTGAAGTATATGGAAAAATACACGGACCCGGTAGAACTGGAATTTATGAAAACTATAAAGCAAGCCGTGGACCCCAACTGGATTATGAATCCCGGCAAAGTGATAGAGCCTTAAAACCGGTATAATTAGGAGGTACATGGGATCAATCGGTGCAGGGAAGACGCGGAGATGACCTTGACCGTGAGCTCAAAGGGCGAAAAAGCAGGTCAATTACGGAAACAGCCATGTTTGAGCTTGATCTACAAAAAATAAGACGTGTGAAAGTATACTTTCACACGTCTTATTTCATTTATGGTGGAGATGAGGAGAGTCGAACTCCTGTCCGTACACACTGCCCCATGAACCTCTCCGAGCGCAGTCCTTGTTAGGGATTTCAATCGATGTTCGTACAAGGACAAACCCCATCGACCAAGCCCTGTAGTTTCCCGACACAATCGTAGGGCCCGATTGTGCAGTATCCCGCTAAGTGTCGCCTACAGACCGCACGCAGGATTAGCGGTAAGAGACGTCAGCTGCGCTTAGGCAGCTAAAGCAAAATTGTTTTCTTTTGCGTTTAATTTAAAAGTTCACCGATTTGCGGGCAGATGAAACCCCGACTCGCTGTTCATGATACAACTATGCACGTCGAAACCTTTACATCCCCGTGAAGGGACTTCTACACCGGATATTATAGCATAGAAGGGATTGTTATAATATCACATTATTTATGTATGTACAAGGAATATTCGTTGAAAAGAGAGGAGATAACGCAAAATTGGCATAAAAACTGAGTGTAACATAGCTTTATTGCAAGTGCAGGGGTATAATTAGAAATGAAAAAGTTATATATTCGAAGCCGTGTACACGACGAAAGAGGTGAGGGCATGCGAAAGATTGTCGATGATATGAGGCTTCTTGTAAAATGCTGCTCCTTATACTATCGGGATAATTTAGGACAAGAAGAAATTTGTGAGATTTTGGGTGTCTCAAGACCTACTGTTTCACGACTTTTAAAATTAGGTCGTGAGAAAGGGATTGTAAAAATAGAGGTTCTCGACCCCTTTGCTCCCGAATTCGGTGAAACGGAACGACGCCTGGAAGAAAAATTTGGTTTTAGAGAGGTTATTGTTGTAGAAGATAGACCGTCCCGTAGTGAGTCGGAACATATCAGTCCGCTCTTGGGTACGACGACACTGGCATATCTGGATCGTATATTAAAGGACGGCGATATGGTCGGAGTTACATTAGGCCTTACGCTGTACAATATTGTGCATGCGGATTATACCGTAGATAAGGCCGTGCAATGTTGCTTTGTACCTGTCTTAGGCGGTGTAGGAGAAACCTATGCGGAGCTTCATGCCAATCGGTTGGCTGAAGAATTTGCCCGCAAATTTCGCAGCGATTTTCTACCCTTTTACGCACCGGCCCTTTTTTCCGATGCCGGCGTGTTGCAGGGATTTAAGAAGGAGCCGTCGGTTCGCAAGGTCTTTTCTCTTTTTGAACGACTGGATGTCGTTCTTTTCAGTATCGGCGTGCCGCAAGGCGATTATTCGACCGTATTGCGCATGAAATACATAGATGAAAAAATTTTGAAAGCTTTTTCCGAGCAGGGTGCCGTCGGCGATATAGGACTTCAATACTTTGATATTAACGGTTCGCCACAGGCTTTTGTTTCTCATAATGAGCGTGTGGCCGGGATGACCTTGGCCGACTTGCGAAAGGTGCCGCGGCGTATTGCCGTAGTGGCCGGGGAAGATAAGGTTAAAGCTGTTGTCGGTGCCGTGCGAGGCGGTTACATAAATACGTTGATTACCGACGCGTCCTGTGCACGGGCGTTAGTGAATTTTAATGAAGAGTTATAGGATTAAGGGAGTTAGCATATGAAATATTGTTCGGAAATAGTGGCTATCGGGTCGGAAGCTCTGGAGTTTTTGAAAGATCCCGATTCTCGGTCGCTTATTCTTTTTGATTATACGGCTTCGCCCGATTTAGCGGATATATCGATTTTGCAAAAGAAGAAGGGCGGTATGGGCGAGCCGGCAAAAGGGGATACCCTGCTAATCGGCAATAAGGCCTTTACGATTACGGCCGTAGGCACTGAGGCACCTCATACCTTGGCGGAGTTAAGCCATTGTACCCTGTGCTTTAAAGGCGGTGAAGTTCCGGAGCGACCGGGGTGTATTATGCTTGAAGGTGACGATAAATTGACTGCCTATGACATACAAATCGGTACTTCCATCGAAATATATTGATTGTGCTATGTGTAAAATGAAATCATACTTTACTCATATGCAATTTTATATTATCCTTGAGTAGCGTACATATTTTCCTAAAAGAACGGTAAGAACAAAGGAGAGAAAAATATGACTAATGAAGAATTGGCAATGCGGGCTACTGCCGTACGCCGCAATATTGTAAAAATGTTGACGAAAGCCGGATCGGGACATCCCGGCGGCTCTCTTTCCGTAACGGATATTTTAACCGTATTATACTTTGACACGATGGATGTGACTCCGTCCGAGCCGCATCGTGCAGACCGGGATCGTTTTGTGTTGTCTAAAGGTCACGCGGCACCGGCGTTGTATGCCGTCTTGGCTGAAAAAGGGTATTTTCCTGAAGAAGAATTATTCAGCCTTCGCCAATGCGGCGCCATGTTGCAAGGCCATCCGGATATGAAACATACGCCGGGGGTCGATATGTCTACCGGCTCTTTGGGGCAGGGCTTGTCCGTAGCGAACGGCATGGCCTTGGCTGCTAAAACGGATGGGGCTAAATGGCGTGTTTATGCTGTTTGCGGTGACGGTGAAATTCAGGAAGGTCAGATTTGGGAGGCTGCCATGTCGGCAAGTCACTATAAACTGGATAACCTGACCTTGTTTATTGATCATAACAAGTTACAAATAGACGGAGCAAACAGTGAAGTTATGTCCGTCATGCCTATTGCGGAAAAATTCAGAGCCTTCGGTTGGAATGTTATTGAAATCGACGGTCACAATATGGATGCCATTCGCAGTGCTTTGACGATTGCCAAGACGACTGTTGGAAAACCGACCGTTATTGTAGCGGAAACCGTAAAAGGTAAAGGTGTATCCTTTATGGAAAATCTTGTCGGCTGGCACGGCAAAGCACCGAATGAAGAAGAATGCGCAGCTGCACTTAAGGAATTGGGAGGCGAAGCATAATGGGAACAGCTACTAGAGCCGCATACGGTCATGCTTTAAAGACCGAAGTATATAAAAATCCGAATGTAGTCGTACTGGAAGCCGATTTGGGCAATGCGACCAAATCCAATGCTTTTAAAGAAGTGGCACCTGAACGATATTTCAATATGGGTATATCCGAACAGGATCTGATCGGTACGGCCGCCGGTTTCGCCGCTGCGGGAAAAATTCCCTTGGCCAGCACCTTTGCCGTCTTTGCAACAGGCAGAGCTTTCGAACAGGTCCGCAACTCTGTTTGCTATCCGAAGTTGAATGTCAAAATTTGCGCAACTCACGCAGGCCTTACGGTCGGGGCCGACGGCGGCAGTCATCAGGCTATTGAAGATATTTCGCTCATGCGTACTCTGCCGAATATGACGGTTATTAATCCTGCTGATGCTAAGGAAGCGGAAGCGGCCGTATTGGCGGCTATTGACTATCAGGGACCTGTTTACATTCGCCTCGGTCGTGCCGAAACGAAAGATATACATGACGATTCGTATCACTTTGAATGGGGAAAGGCGGAAGTATTACGCCAAGGATCGGATGTAAGCATCTTTGCAACGGGCATTATGACGGCTAAGGCCTTGGACGCAGCCGAAACGTTGGCAAAGCAGGGGATACAGGCGGAAGTTATTAATGTGCATACCATTAAGCCTTTGGATGAAGAAACGGTGCTCGCCTCGGCGAAAAAGACGGGGAAGGTCGTAACGGCTGAAGAACACAGTATTATCGGCGGTCTCGGTTCGGCCGTAGCCGAAGTGTTGGCGCGCCAATGCCCGACTAAGCAAGCTTTTGTAGGCGTGCAGGATTCGTTCGGAGAATCGGGTTCTCCCAATGACTTGCTTGAAAAATACGGGTTAACGGCAGAAGCTATTGTAAAGGCAGCCGTAGGATTGCAATAAGATGGGCTAAAAGCCTGATTAAATACGAGGGAATTTTATGCTGACAGGAGGAATCGGTTATGGCCGAAAAAAGCGCGTACAAGTCATTACAAAACGGTAGCGATATTCGCGGGATTGCCGTAGACGGCGTGGTCGGAGAGAAAGTGAATCTTACGCCTGAACGGGTCGCTCAAATCGGCGGTGCATTTGCCGCTTTTTTGCAAGAACGAACGAAAAAATCGCCCCGAGACTTACGAGTTACAGTCGGCACCGATTCCCGTATTTCGGCACAAGACGTAAAGACTGCCTTTTGTCGAGGCTTGTCCGGTGCCGGCATAGAGGCTCTTGATTGCGGCCTGGCATCGACACCAGCCATGTTTATGTCCACTGTCTTTGAGGACATTAAAGCTGACGGTGCCGTTATGGTCACGGCCAGTCACTTGCCTTATAACCGCAACGGTTTGAAGTTTTTTACGCCTGACGGCGGTTTGGAGAAGGCGGATATTGCCCGTATCTTGGAAATTGCCGAAAAAGACAAGACCGAGCCAGCTGAGTGGAAGGGCGAGTCTTGTCCGGTCATGCAGCTGTATACGGCTCATTTACGTCGGCTCATTTGCGACGGATTAAGTACCAAAGAGTCCGAAAAACCTTTAAAAGGGATGCATATTGTCGTCGATGCGGGTAACGGAGCGGGCGGCTTTTTTGCCCATAAGGTGCTGACCCCTCTCGGTGCGGACATAAAAGGGAGTCGCTATTTGACCCCTGACGGTATGTTTCCCAATCATGTGCCCAATCCGGAAAATAAAGAAGCTATGGCTTCTATTCGCGAAGCGGTTTTGGAAAGCCATGCCGACTTGGGACTTATCTTCGATACGGACGTAGATCGCATGAGTGCCGTCTTTGCCAGCGGTAAAGAAGTGAATCGTAACTCGCTGATTGCGCTTATGGCCGCTATTTTGGCACCTGATTATGCAGGTGGAACGATTGTGACAGACTCTGTCACGTCTGATGAACTGACGGCCTTTTTGGAAGAGGAATTACATCTCGTTCATTTGCGATATATGCGCGGGTACAAGAACGTAATTAATGAATGTATTCGCCTTAATAAGAGCGGTGTCGTTTCTCCGTTAGCTATTGAAACCTCGGGACACGGAGCTCTTAGCGAGAACTATTACCTTGATGACGGAGCCTATTTAGCCGTGAAGCTGATCATAGCGGCTGCCAGAGCTCGTGTTAGAGGTAGAACCGTTGAATCGCTTATTGATAAACTGAATGAACCGGCGGAAGCGGTTGAATACAGATTAGTCGTCAAAAATACGGATAACGCCAACGCTTACGGCGAGTCGGTGCTCGATTCACTGGAAGAACGAGCCTTGGAAGCTCGTATACAAGTCGCATCTCCTTCGTACGAAGGCGTTCGACTCATGTTCCCCGAAGGGTGGGCTTTGTTGCGCATGTCTTTACATGACCCTAACATGCCTCTCAATATGGAGAGTAAAGAGCCCGGCGGATGCGAGAAAATAAAATGCCGTATGTATGATCTTTTGAAAGGATATGATCACTTAGATACGGAAATCTTAAAATAACAGGGATGATATTTATGAAATACGTATATACGTATGAATCACCGCTCGGAACCATGGTTATGGCCGGAACCGGAAGCTCCTTGACGAACTTGGACTTTAAGGGGCAGCTATATATGCCCGATTTCGGGGCGGATTATACACGCAAGGATACAGCACTTTTTAAGCAAGTTGCCGCTTGGTTGGATGAATACTTTTTAGGAAAGAAGCCGGAACCGAATATTCCCTTGTCGTTGGAAGGAACGGAGTTTCGAAAAGACGTATGGAAAATCTTACAGAACATACCCTACGGCTCGACAACGACATACGGCATGATTGCCAAGGAAATGGCAAAAGAACGGAGACGGAACATGTCGGCTCAGGCTGTAGGCGGAGCGGTAGGACACAACCCCGTATCAATTATCGTTCCGTGCCATCGCGTTATCGGCAGTGACGGAAGCCTGACCGGCTATGCGGGAGGCAAGGATAAGAAGCGCTTCCTTCTTGATTTGGAAGGCGCATCATATTTAAAGTAGGGAGTCAAAAATGGCAACGTTAACCGCTCTTATTTTAGCTAAAAACGAAGAACGACATATTAGTGAGTGTGTGGCAAGTGTAGCCTTTGCCGATGAGGTTTTGGTTATTGATGATTTCAGCACGGACGAGACGGTTGCTTTGGCGCAAGCAAGCGGAGCCAAAGTCATTACACATGCTTTGAACGGTGACTGGTCTCAACAGCGTAACTTTGCCGTTAGTGAGGCTACGGGTGATTGGGTTCTTTTCGTTGATGCTGATGAGCGAATTTCTCCACCATTGGCAGATGAAATCAGGGAAGTCGTTCATTCCGGGGATATGAAAGCCTATGAATTGTGTCGGTATAACGTGTTCCGTCATAATAAGGCCGTACACGGTTCGCTGCGGCCTGACAGGGTTTTGCGGCTTATGCCTAAAGAAGGGTTGGTCGTAGAAGGCAATGTACACGAAACTATTAAAAGTCCCTACCCTTACAGTCGGTTACACGGAAAAATGTATCACTATACATACGAGTCATGGGATCAGTATTTTACCAAGTTTAATCGTTACACGACCTTGGCAGCCGTAAAGTATAAGGAACAAGGGAAGACTTGCTCCTTTTATAGGGACATACTCGTTCGGCCCGCCTGGGCTTTCTTTAAGATATATATTCTTCAGAAGGGCTTTTTGGACGGGAAGATAGGTTTTGTCCTTTCTATGAACCATTATTTTTACACGCTTACAAAATACGCCAAGTTGTATTGGCTTCTAAAAGATGGCGGTGAACTTTAATTCTAGGCATGAAACTGAGATAATCTGTAAAGCCAAAAGGCCGTAAGATTCGATGAATCGAGTCTTACGGCTTTTTTGTATGGTTGTAAAATGAAGCGATACCGTATGATGACAAGGCCTTCATGTACATTTACTAACAATTTAGGCGGTTTTGCGAATATAGGTTATAGAGCATTTTATAAAATAAGCCGGATATGCTACACTGAAAGATAATCGGCTGACGGCACGAAAGCCGTGACGTTGTATGAAATATGAGAAAAGCGGGGCGAACTATGGACGGACAATTTTTCTTATCATGGCAGCAGGATATTAAAATATTCTTATATCCGCCTATTTTATGTGCGATTTTTCGAGCAATCTTTATTGCCGTATATAATCCGTACGATTCTCTGGACGGACATTGGCCGTCTTTACGGGGGGCTTTCCGCTACGGCTTTTGGTGGGGTATGGATTTTAATGCCTATGTTTTTCTGCTTCCTTTTCTTTTCATTACGACAGGAGGCCTCTTTTTTCCGGTTCTGTACGATATGGGCGATACACTGCGCTTAGCAGCACTGGTTGTGTATTGTGCCGTTATTTACGCCGCCTTTGCGGGGAAAATGATTTTTTACCGTCATTTTCATGATATTTACAATTACATGGTCCACTACGGAAAGAATGCGGAAAAACATAATCTGATTGACGTCTTTTTCAACCAAGATCGCGGAGCTCTCGTCTTGGTCGGCTTTATTCCCGTTATTGCCGTAAGTACCCTGGCAGGTCATCTTTTTCTCTCCCTGCCGACTATAGCAACGCCCGGTATAGCCATAGCCTGGCCCCGTACATTTAACGGTATTCTTTTTGTCCTTTCCGTGTTGGCGTTCTATTGGTTCCGCTACGGCGGTACCTTCAGTCATGATGATAAACCCGAATGGGATACTATACCGACAGTGGTTAAAGAAGACCTGTTTTTTGCCAAAGCGACGGTAGACGACCTGGTTTCATTGGAACTGGTGTGGAAGCACCCCTTGCGTGAAGAATATACAAAGAGCGATGAAGAATTGAAAGGGGCCGTAGCGAATTTACTTCCCCAAGGGACAAATATTGAGGACTTTTCCAATCCCCTTCTGGCATTTAAACGAACGGCTCAGGGTGAACGCATTCAAAAGCCGAAACATATTTTCCTCATAGTCGGGGAAAGTATTCCTCAATGGTCTTTGGATGATATTTATCGACCTCTTCATGTATGCGACGGATTATGGCGCTTCAAGGAAGATGAACATACGGCTCAAATAGTCGACTTTTTGCCGGCAGGAAATGTGTCTCGCCCGTCCATTGTCAGCCTTATGAGCGGAGTATACGATGCAGCCATGGAGCTTAACGAACGGGAAGCCTTCTGGCGGCAACCCTTGCCGACATCTTTTCCGGCTCAAATGAAAAGATTAGGCTATGATACTGTATATTGGTATGGTGGCAATGCGTCATACGGAAACTTTAATCATTTCGGTAAAGCTCAGGGCTTTGATCGAGTTGAGAGTGCTTCGGTTTTTTGCGGGCCTCGTGCGCCGAAAACGTGGGTAGGCGTATATGACCATGTTTTTTTAGAAAAAGTAGCGGAACTCATCGGCGAGACGGACCGACCGACCTTTCATTTTATCTATACGACATCCAATCATGGACCGTATAAGATGGAAAAGGAGCTCTTAGACTATGATCCGGAAAAGGTCATGTCCGACGTAGGCGATGACTTAAAGAAGGATAAAGAACGCAATAAAGAACTGGCTACATATCGTTATAGTGATAAGGCTATTTTCAACTTTGTAGATGAAATGAAAAAACGGTATCCTCAAAGCTTATTTATTATTACGGGAGACCATTCGAATCTTTTCGGAAATTTACGTAACACGTCCCTCATTCATCGAGATTATACCTTGAGGGATACATACCAGACCGTGTGCCTTTTTCAGCATCCTCAAATTCATAAGAATTTCTTTACAGCTGTCAGAGGTTCTCATATGAGTATTATGCCGACTATTATCGAAGCGATAGCACCGAAGGGCTTTACCTATTATTCGTTGGAACCGTCCTTGTTTGAAGCGAGCCCCCGGGCGGTTATAACGCCTTATCAATGGATGGATGATATGTATACGGGTGATGTTCGACAACAATATGCGGAGCCTACTAAGCCCTCAGCTGAACCGGTAGCTAAAGCCGAACGAACCCATACCCATGAAATGTATGAAAAAACAGCCAAAGACAAGGCACTTTTGACAACGTGGTTGATTAAACACGAAGATGAATTATTTCCGAAATCATTCGATGAGATATAAGGATGTGACGACATGGGTATTATTCACATTGCCGGAGCCTCTGTATGGGGCGGTGGTGAGCAGTATGTATACGATATAAATGCTGAAATGCAACGACGAGGAAAAGACGTATATGTATTAGTTGACGAATCGAATACCGTCCTTTGCAGTCGTTTTGCCGAAACGGCGGAAGTAGTTCCGGTGAAACTGTATAAAGGGCGGGGGATAGCTTCTTTGTTTTCTACGGCACGTTTTATGAAAAAGCGGGGCATCGGTCTTATTGCTTGTCATTCGGGAAAATATATCCTTACGGCACTGCTTTTGAAGAAGCTGACAGGTGCTAAGGTGCTGTTCTTCAAACATAATGCTATTGCAGGTAAATCTGACCGGTATCACCGTTGGATAGAAAAAGAAACGGACCTGTTTGTTTGTGTGTCACAGCTCGTGTATGATTTACAGGCAAGAGGGACGGACCGGGAGAAGTACGTGAAAGTTTATAATGGTATTGACACTAACCGATTCAGTCATGTTTTGCCTCGCATGTATGTAAACAACTACAATAACGCCCGTCCTTTTGCTATAGGCTATGCGGGAAGAATTGTAGAAAACAAGGGCTGGAGAGAATTGGTTGATGCTGCCGTACTGTTACATGAAGCGGGAAAGTCCGTTCGTCTTTTTTTTGTAGGCGGCGGTAGTGATACGGATATTGCCTGCTTGTGTGAGTATATAAAAGAAGTAAAGGCGCAAGAGTATATATCCTATGAAGGATATGCACGAGATATGGGCGATTTTTATGAAAAAATTGATTGCTTTGTCTTGCCGTCCAAGGTGAGAGAAGCCTTTGGACTGGTTCTTTGCGAAGCGTTATACTGTAATGTTCCTGTCATCACAAGTGCATCGGGAGCGCAAGGAGAAATTATAACCGATAAGGTAACGGGGCGTATTGTCGATCCCTTGGATTCATACGGCCTGGCAGAGGCACTGAGTGCTTATTATGAAAATCCTCTACAAGCAGGAGAAACGGCACGGCGAGGTAAAAAGAATGTAAAAGAAAAGTTCTTGATAAGTCGTACTGTTGACGAACTCTTTGGGGCTATAAAAAAGTTGGGAATTGAGGCATAAAGTGTGTGGGGATATAAAGTGGCGGACGGCCGAGTAAATATGGTACCGTCCGCTGCTTCTATACATAAGATATTTTATATTTCGAACAAGTCATAACTGTGATGAGATAATTGCTTTTCTTTAGGCGGCAATTTCATATAATCGCCATAGAGCTTTTTTAAATATTCGTCATAATCGGCAAAGGCTCTGAAGATATATCCCTCGAACTCCACATCGATTAGATGGTCGAACATACAGGATTTCATTAATTCTTTTTCTATAGAATCGCCTTCAAAGTTCATAGCGTATTGAGAAGTATCAAAAGGATATTTATTGAAAAATTTCATTATTGATAGATTTGTAATAAAAATAACAAATAAAATATATGTAACAGAAAAGATATGAGTCAAACACAAAAAATAAGCAGATTTATTTTGAGGGGAATTGTGGAGATAAGTTCAAAATTTATCATAAAATGAGGTTGTTTTTGGGGAAGAAAAGGTTGAAATAATAGTGTAGATAAAACGATGTGTAGATCGCATTTTCGGTAAAGACAACGAGCGTCATAAAGTAGAACGTATTCGTGTAAATGATAAGGATAATAAGACGGCAAACGATTATAGTGATATATATGGCGGACATATTCAAAACCGAAAACAGTTCATCAATCAGATTTATGTTATAGAATGATACAAGAAGAGCCTTCTTAGCAGATGCTGGTGAGAAGGCTCTTCTTGGTATATTAATCTAGGTTTTCGGTGCTTCGATGGGGTCGTAATCAGCCGGTTTATCTCCATCAATAAGTAACGCTTGCGGAAAAGGTTGCGTTTTTGCGACTTGATTTCACTGTATGTGCGCCTTTTTTCTTCAATCGGTAAGGCCCAATACATTTTTTCGTCGGATACGGAGAAGGCACCTTCATCTTTCCAAAAGTCGTTGAAGTTCGTCTTCTTTGAACGGTTTCCTCGTAGAAGATGGCTGTTGGTATAAAACCCTTCATCCGTAATGACATATAAATTCTTCATTCCCAAGGTTTGTATGAAGATACGTAATAAGTAGAGAATGAAATTTTTCGGTCTGTACCCGAAGAGTTTCTTCGTCAATACTTTTGTCAGCGCCAAGCCTTCTTTAGAGCCTTGAAGGGTACCTACATATAAGGAAGGAATTCCGCTCTTATTGTAATCGAAGCGGAAGTTAAAGTGGTAAATCATTTCGTTATCATAATACAGATATAAGGATAAGAATCCTTCTTTCCGTTGTCCCGTATCGAAGATGAGGCGACAGACGAGTGGCAGTTCCGGATCGGGAGATTCCCAGAGTGTATAGCCCTTGCCCCAATACAATTCGTGAATAACCTCATCGGTGAACATGGTACGAAGAATATCAAAATGATGTTCCAAGGCGGTCAGGCGTTCCCGCATGGTCGAGTTTTTATAAAGGAAAACTCGAGTCATACTCTCTTGGAAATCAATATCTTTTTCAGTAAAGAACCCCTTCATGGGGGCGTATGAATCGAAGTAGTCGTAGAACTCTTTAAAAAGGTCTTTGTGCATAATACTGATACAAAAGAAGGAAAAAGCCCGCTTTTGTTCACGGAAATTGCGCGGCCTGTAGATGGCTTTTGACAAGTTCCAAAAGTAGGATGTACTTAACATGAGTGCCTCCCTCAATACAGTGTCGAACGTAGGTATATAACTTATTTATTATAAAAAGAAGGACTATATACTGTCAATCATGCCGGATTAGCCGAGGTACCCTTCTTGTAAAAAGTCAAAAAGTCTAATATAATAATCGTAAGGTCAAAAGTATATGAAAGGGACCTCTCAAATGTGTTTATGAGGTGATAATATGAGTATATTAGCCGATAAAATAGAAAAGTTTATTTTACATAAGTTATTGGAAGAAGAGGAAGAAAATATAGTTCTTCGCCGTAATGAATTGGCAGATGAGCTGGAATGTGCCCCTTCGCAAATCAGTTATGTTTTGAGCACGCGCTTTTCCAATGATAAGGGCTTTATTGTCGAATCGAGAAGGGGATCCGGCGGTTTCGTACGCATTGTACGGTTGCAAAAGCGAAAAAAACATGACCGCACACCCGTTGCTTTATCGGAACGACGCCCCGCCGTCAGCATTTCTATGGAAGATCTGGACGGCCTGCTGTTTAAATTGTTAAAGCATAAGGCAGTAACGAATAGGGAGGCCATTATGCTGCATCAGACTTTTAAATCTTTATTTGAAGAAATTGATGACGAAGCACAACGTATGGCTGTTATTACGCGTATTTTAAAAAGCCTTGAGCTCGTACCCAAGGGATAAGGGGAGGCTTTACATGCTCTGTGATAGTTGCAGAAAGGCCGATGCGGTCGTACATCTTACGAAAATAGAAAACGGAAAACGGACGGAATTGCATTTGTGTGCCGCCTGTGCCGAAAAAGAAGGCATCCTTATAAACGGTAAGGATATCGAGGCTTGGGGAAATAACTTTTTCGGCAAAACAGCAACCGGTGACGATGAAGTTACGGTCACCTCGGAAGTTACCTGCCCAAAGTGCGGCATGACTTTTGCCGATTTCAATCGCACGGGGTTATTCGGTTGTTCAGCGTGTTATACCGCCTTTTCTGAAGAAATAAGACCCATTTTAAGGAGAATTCACGGCCATGTGCGTCATGTAGGAAAGGTTCCTGTTTGCGGTACGGATGTATTTCGGACAAAGATGCATATAGAGACACTGCGCCGGGAATTAAAGCTCATGGTGGCTCAAGAAAACTACGAAGAAGCTGCACGGCTTCGAGATGAAATCAAAGCTTTGAGTCCCGAAGGCGGTGAAGATCGTGTTTAATGAGTATATACGCTCTCTCGTCTTGCCGTGGCAGGAAAGTCGAGGCACGGATGACGATGTCGTCTTAGACAGTCGCATTCGGTTGGCACGTAACCTGAAGGATCGTGCCTTTCCCGAACGGGCATCGGCAGAAGATAAGGCCATTGTATGTGAGGCGGCACGTGCCTGCCTATCCGGTCTAAACGAATTGGGAAAAGGTGAATATGAAGCGTTATCCGTCAACGATATGAACGATGAGAATCGTGAATTGGCGGCAGCCCGAAGAATTATAACGCCGACTCTTGCTAAAAAAAGGGAAGGCCAATTGTTATTTTTACGTCAAGATGCGGCAGCTTCATTGGCAGTGAATGAAACGGATCATTTCGTTATCAATACGATTGTTTCAGGAAGCAATGTTCGCCGGGCCGCATCGGAGGCCTTTGCCGTCGACAATGTATTGGAAGGTCAAACGGATTTGGCTTTTCATGAAGAGTTCGGTTATTTGACATCTATGCCGGCCATGACAGGGACGGGGCTTTTTATCGGCGTGAGTCTTCATTTGCCGGGGCTTATTGCAGCTAAAAAGTTGCGTCGAGTCATGCAGGGTATTACGAAGTTCGGATTCGGCTTCTCGGGTGTATATTCAGGAAGAAGTACGCATGTAGGTAATGTTTTTCGAGTGGTCAATCAAATGACCTTGGGTATTTCGGAAGAGGACTTGTTGGAACGGGCGGAAACGGTTGTCGGTCATATTGTTCGGGAAGAACGGGAGTGCAGACGTGCCTTACGGGCAGAAAAGTCCGATCTTTTCCTCGATCGCCTGTATCGTAGCTACGGTGTATTGACTCAAGCCAGATTGATTGAACAGGAAGAAGCTCTTAATTTGCTGAGTGACTTTCGTTTGGCCGTAACGAGCGGTTTAATCGATTCCGATTTGCAAGCTTATGCGGCTATGGTTACTGCTGTTGACTCCGCGTATATAAGTCTGAGGCGATTTAATGATGAAGACCCGGAAGAAAAAGAAAGGGCTCGCTTATTGCGCAGTCTCATTAAAAAGTATGTACGGCGTGAGCCGTAACAGAAAAGTTTGAAAGGAGGGGGATGTGCATGGAACAACGTTTTACACAACCTTCAAAACGCGTTCTCCGTTATGCTCGCGATGCGGCTCGCCGTATGGGGCATAACTATGTGGGAACTGAACATATATTAATCGGCCTGCTTTTGGAAAAAGAAGGAGAAGGCGGAAAAATCCTACGTCGACTGGGACTTACGGACGGCAATGTCATGAGAGTCATTGAAGGCGTCGTTGGGATCGGTACGGCAGTGACGGATAACCCTGTCTTAACGACCAAGACCCGTCTGGCCATGGAAGAGGCTTCACGTGAGGCTGCCAAACAGTCGCGGCCCATTGAAACGGATATCATTCTTTGGGGATTATTGCAACAAGAAGACAGTATGGCCGTTCACGTATTGGAAAATATGGATATTGATACGGCCGGAGTTATTGAAGAAATTGAAGAAGGAGTACCCGTCCGCCAAGGCGGTGAAGAAACTCCGGACACGGATACGGGAACTGAAAAAGAGAATCCCCTCGCCCTTTACGGGCGCGATTTAAATAAAGATGCGAAAGACGGAAAAATCGACCCCGTCATCGGCAGAGATAAGGAAATTGACAGGGTTATCCAAATTTTGTGCCGTCGCACGAAAAATAATCCGGTTCTTCTCGGATCACCCGGCGTAGGCAAAACAGCTGTAGCCGAAGGATTGGCGCAAAAAATTGCAGACGGCCATATTCCTAAGCCGTTGGCA
>QWCI01000537.1_pt1 | contig 15722 bp, 19 predicted proteins | sample 1972541 | NCBI WGS metagenome assembly QWCI01 (sample SAMN09866712, study PRJNA288562) | Human oral metagenome isolate term3_saliva, whole genome shotgun sequencing... | isolation source: mouth | host: Homo sapiens | place: USA: California | reverse complement strand
ACGCCTGCCGCCCGGCGAAAAAGGCCGCTACAAACTCGGCGGCGCGCGCATGGCGAAAATGTTTGAAATGGACATCGTCCCCGTCTCCCTCAACAGCGGAGAATTTTGGCCGAAAAACTCCTTCCTCAAACACCCCGGCACCATCACCGTCGTCATCAACCCCGTCATCCCCCACAGCAGCGGTACGGAAGCCGAATTGATGGCGGAATGCGAAAAACGGATTGAAGCGCAACAACCCCTTATCGAAGGAAAAGGACCGTTTGCCGTTGCAAAGGTCGTCTGAAAACGCAGATTCGCCCCGACACCAACCCAATCCATGTCCCGACACTACGCCCACACTCTTTCAGACGGCCAGTCCATCCGAATCCGGCTCAAACGCAGCGCCAAGAAAAACCTCATCCTGCGCCCCGTATCCCGCGACACCGTCAGCATCAACGTCCCCCCGTTTGTCAGCCATCGCTTTCTCGCCCAATGGCTGACCGACAACGAACCGCTCTTGCGCCGCACCCTCGCCCAAGCCCCGACCGCCGCCGCATCCGCCGACACCCTCCCCGAATGGATTTGGTATCAAGGCGTTCAGACGACCCTGTCCGTCCACAACGGCAGCCACATCCAAATCAGGCCGTCTGAAATCCTGCTGCCCGAAAAAGAACCCGCCGCCCAACTGACCCACCTACGCCGCTTCCTGCACGAACGCGCCCGCGAATACCTGCTGCCGCGCCTCGAACACCACGCCCACGCCACCGCCCTCATTCCCGCCGCGACCGCTCTCTCCAACGCCAAAACCTTCTGGGGCGTCTGCCGCCACACCACCGGCATCCGCCTCAACTGGCGGCTCATCGGCGCGCCCGATTACGTCGCAGACTACATCTGCATCCACGAACTCTGCCACCTGCCCCACCCCGACCACAGCCCGCAATTTTGGGCAACCGTCAACCGCTTCACCCCGCACACCCAAGCCGCCAAAACATGGCTGAAAGCCCACGGGCGCGAATTATTTTTGCTCGGCTGAACCTGAAACAGGCCGTCTGAAAACCCGAATCTCGCCCGCCACATATACAGCAACGCCGCCCTACCCCTTGCACCGGAAGCACGATTGTTTTAAAGTTAACGCCAGTTTTTAACCGGAAGAAAACCATGAAAATCACCGTCCTCGGCGCAGGCTCGTGGGGCACCGCCCTCGCCCTCCATTTCTCCCAACACGGCAACGAAGTCGCCCTGTGGTCGCGCAACACAGCATATATGAAAGAACTCCAGGCCGACCGCGAAAACAAAAAAGGGCTGCCCGGTTTCACTTTCCCCGACACACTGCATGTCGATACCGACTTAGGCGAAGCGTTAAAAGGTTCCGAGCTCGCCATCATCGCCACATCCGTAGCCGGCCTGCGCGACAGCGCCGCCCTGCTCAAACAACATGACGCCGCCCATCTGCCCGTACTGGCCGCCTGCAAAGGTCTCGAACAAGACACCGGCCTGCTGACCTTCCAGGTCGTCAAAGACGTATTGCCCGCCAACAAAAAAATCGGCGTACTCTCAGGCCCCAGCTTCGCACAAGAACTGGCGCAACAACTTCCCTGTGCCGTCGTCCTCGCCTCCGAAAACAAAGAATGGATTGAAGAACTGATCCCGCAACTCAACACCGGCGTGATGCGGCTGTACGGCAGCAACGACGCCGTCGGCGTAGCAGTCGGCGGCGCAGTGAAAAACATCATGGCCATCGCCACCGGCCTTTCAGACGGCCTCGAATACGGCCTCAACGCCCGCGCAGCCCTCGTTACCCGCGGTCTGGCAGAAATCACCCGCTTGGCCGTCGCCATGGGTGCCCAACCCAAAACCCTGATGGGGCTTGCAGGCATCGGCGACCTGATATTGACCTGCACTGGCGCACTCTCGCGCAACCGCCGCGTCGGCCTGGGTTTGGCCGAAGGCAAAGAACTGCACCAAGTATTAATGGAAATCGGCCACGTCTCCGAAGGTGTCAGCACCATCGAAGAAGTGTTCAACACCGCCGCCAAATACCAAATCGACATGCCCATCACCCAAACCCTGCTCCAACTCATCCGCAAAGAAATGACCCCGCAGCAAGTGGTCGAAAGACTGATGGAACGCAACGCGCGTTTCGAATAAAACAACACAAAAAACCGGCCCCAAACCGTCAGGCCGTCTGAAAACGCCGCACAGCAGCTTTCAGACGGCCTTTCATTGACAGCGGGTCAACATCTCACTATGCTTACAACCAACTCGAACCTTTCAGAATCATGAATCATGAATCACTCACTCGACAAACTGGAAATCAGCGTTTACCAGCTCGCCCAGAAGTTTGAAACACTGATAGGCGAAAACAGCCGTCTCAACGAAGAAATCACCCGCCTCAAACTCGAACAGGAAAAACAAAAAGCCGCCCACGAAAACGCCGTAGACGAACTGAGCGAGGCCTTATTGGTACAAGTCGGCAAACTGAAAGAAGACCTGCAAGGCAAAATCGACCAGCTCAACATCGAAAAAGACCAATACCGCAGCGCATTAGCCCAAAGCGCCGCACAAATCCGCCGTCTGCTGGCACGCCTGCCCAAAGAAGAACAACCGCAATAAGGACACAACATGAGCCTCGAACAAGTCAGCCTCGACATCATGAATGTCAACTTCAACATCAACACCCCGGCGGAAGAAAAAGACACCCTACTCCAAGCCGTTGATATGCTGAACAAAAAAATCGAAACCATCCGTCAGAACGGCCGCATCGTCGGGACCGACAAAATTGCCATTATGGCCGCACTCAACGTCGTCCACGACCTACTGAAAATGAGCATGAAAGACGGTTTGGCAATCGGCGAGTTTGAGCGTAAAATAACTGACATGACTAATGCTTGCGACAAAGCATTATCACGTCTCGGATAGAGCATTTCCCTTTTTCCCTGCGGTGTCCGCAAAGGCATACATTCCTTTGAACCAATAAGTTCGCTTAAGGTTGCCGGGAGTAGCAGTGGGCGCGAGCGTCTCTCTTGAGAAGCACCCGAAACTGCCCGAGGTAACCACCTTGTCAGCAAGGTTCAAGCGGATTCAGCCGAAACGGCATCTGCGGGGAATCCCATAACGGCAAAAAAGCGGCAGCAAAAATACGCTGCCGCTTCCGTTTTACCAGTATCATCCGCTACTAATCCGCAAACACCTTTCCGGCTAAGGCCATACATAATTTTCAGACGGCCTCAACACGATTGACAAAACCCAATCCCACCTTTAAAATCCATAACTTTCTATATCTATCTGGATTTCCACTATGAAAACCTTTTCAGCGAAACCGCACGAGGTGAAGCGCGAATGGTTTGTAATCGATGCCGAAGACAAAGTCTTGGGCCGAGTTGCCGCCGAAGTCGCACACCGCCTGCGCGGCAAACACAAACCCGAATACACCCCGCACGTTGACACCGGTGATTACATTATCGTCATCAATGCCGACAAACTGCGCGTAACCGGTGCCAAATTCGAGGACAAAAAATACTACCGCCATTCCGGTTTCCCCGGCGGCATTTACGAGCGTACCTTCCGCGAAATGCAAGAACAATTCCCTGGCCGCGCACTGGAGCAAGCCGTTAAAGGCATGCTGCCGAAAGGCCCGCTGGGTTACGCCATGATTAAAAAACTGAAAGTGTACGCAGGCGCAGAACACGCACATGCCGCACAACAGCCTAAAACTTTAGAATTGAAATAAGGACGAGACATGAACGGTAAATATTACTACGGCACAGGACGCCGCAAAAGTTCAGTAGCTCGCGTATTCCTGCAAAAAGGTAGCGGTCAGATTATCGTAAACGGCCGTCCTGTTGACGAATTTTTCTCACGCGAAACCAGCCGCATGGTTGTTCGCCAGCCTTTGGTTCTGACTGAAAATGCCGAATCTTTCGACATCAAAGTAAACGTAGTCGGCGGCGGCGAAACAGGTCAATCCGGCGCCATCCGCCACGGCATTACCCGCGCATTGATTGATTTTGATGCTGCTTTAAAGCCGGCTCTGTCTCAAGCTGGTTTTGTTACCCGCGATGCCCGAGAAGTTGAACGTAAAAAACCGGGTCTGCGCAAAGCTCGCCGTGCAAAACAATTCTCAAAACGTTAATCCCGTTTCTATTTCAAAACCCTGCTTCTCGCAGGGTTTTTATTTTATCACGTCATACCGACACCGTTATTAAATTCACCAACAGAACCAAACATATGAAAAATCACGCAATAATAAAAGACGCACCAACCGAATCTCGGTATATTTCCTAATTGTATGGTAAACCGTAGGGAATGAATTGGTAACAATCGAATACGTACCAAATAATATTTAGATATCACTCAAATTAAATCCAATAGATGATATGAAAGGAAATTTATGGGCTGGCTGAGTACCATTTTAGTCGGATTTATCGTCGGGGTTTTAGCCAAATTTTTCCACCCCGGAAATGATAATTTAGGCTTTATTATGACTACCATCTTAGGCATCGCAGGTGCCACCCTAGCTGGGTTTATCGGTCAAAATGCTGGTTGGTATCAAGTTGGTGAAACAGCGGGATGGATTGCTTCCACAATATGCGCGGTCATTATCCTTGCTATTTATACTCATTTAATTAAAAAACGATAGTCGTTATTTTCTATCCTAGCAGGTTCGCGTATTGCGGAGCCTGCTTTTCTGCATTTTAAATAATTATTATGTATAAACAAATCCTTCAGTACCTAAAATCAATCGTTCAGGCACTTATTGTTTTTTGCCTCCTATCCGCCTTAATGGATTGGTATCGCCAACCAGCCCAACCGCCTATATCCCCTTCTCAAACATTAATTACGCTATCCAACCAACCTGTTACCTTAAACGATTTTAGCCGAAACCGTATAAGCCTCCTCTATTTCTGGGGTAGTTGGTGCGGAATATGCAAATATACATCTCCCTCTATCGAGGCATTACATCAAGACGGCATCCCTGTAATCAGCATCGCCCTAAAATCAGGCTCGGATCGAGAAATCACCACCTACATGCAAAACCACGGAATGCACTTTCCAACCGTAAACGATTCAGACGGCCTCATTGCGAACCAATGGCAAATATCTGCCACTCCCACCATCATATTCATCAAAGATGGACAAATGATATCCAGCACAACAGGCATTAGCAGTTATTGGGGTTTACGCGGCAAAATCTGGCTGAAAAATCTTTTAGGCTAACTCATCGGAGGAATACCGTTCATTTTCCACTCCTTCAAACACAACCAAATTACCTTATTCATACAAACTCCCTGAAATACCAGCTTTGTTTACCAAGCAAACAAGTGAATTTGTCTTTAAGACCATATGATTTCGTTGAGCTTTTCAAAAAAATAGACTAAGATTATTAAACAAGGCAATAGATTAATATTATTATTAAAATAAATTTGCCAGCATCCCTAAAAACGGTTGTCTTAAGCCAATCATTTCAATATAAACCTTGCCACAACGCTTCATCATCGTCTGATTTTTGGTAATCATGGAGACTAAAATAATGCCTACCCAATCCAAACACGCGTCCATAAACATCGGGCTTATTCAGGCACGAGAAGCTTTAATGACACAATTTCGCCCTATTTTGAATCAAGCCAATATTACAGATCAACAATGGCGAATTATCCGTTTATTGGCCGAAAATGGTACGCTTGATTTCCAAGACTTAGCCAATAAAGCCTGTATTCTACGTCCTAGCCTGACAGGTATTTTAACCCGTTTGGAAAAAGCCGGAATGGCCGTGCGCCTAAAACCGTCAAATGACCAGCGCCGTGTATTTCTAAAACTGACTCAAGAAGGTGAGAAACTTTACCAAAGTATTGGTGAAAAAGTTGACGAACGCTATGACGCGATTGAAAATGTATTTTCAAAAGAAAAATTGGAGAAACTAAAAGAACTACTAACCGAATTAGCAATGATCGAAAAATCACTGAAATAAAAACAAAACCATACCGAATGACACTCCCTACACACACCTTCAAGCAGTCTTTTCGAGATGCGATGGCATCTTGTGCCTCAGGCGTTCATGTCATCACCACAGATGGGGCTGCTGGACGCTACGGCATTACCATGACTGCCGTTACCTCAGTTACAGACGAACCGCCTACCATGATGCTGTGCATCAACCGAGAGGCAGGTATTATTCCTGTATTACTGGCAAACCGAGACTTATGCATAAACACACTATCTCACAAACAGCAAGATATCGCAGAACATTTTGCCGGAATGACCAACCTCTCCCCTGAAGAACGTTTCACATACCACATATGGAACCGAGGTCAGAATGGTCAATTAGAAGTAGAAGGGGCGCTAGCCCAGCTACACGGAAGTATTATTGCCCAGAAGGAAATGGGGACACACTTTGTCTTTTTCGCGCAAATCAACGAAATCAAAACATTAAACACCCGCTCTCCCGCTTTACTTTATTTCCGTAGATCGTTCAGATCATTAGATTAAAACTCCTCGTATGCAATAGAATTTAAGAGTACACGAATCTCTAGTTTTGAATTAAAACTGTAAATGTTTAGGATTTTTAAACTATATGAAAAGATTAAAGCACCCGCTACAGAATGACTCTCATATTTTTCTAACCTTATTAACATTAAAGGCTACACTAATAATTTAGAGTAGCCTTTGATTTATCATAATAAACTAAGGTAAGACCGAGCTGAAATCAACATCTTGAGCAGTATAAATATTGATCAGAGTACCTTGATTAATTGTAACCGTATTGGGCCTGGAATTGTTACGCTCCAGTTGGTCAATTGCCACTTGTTTTAAAGTATTTGCGGTTTCACTTTCATATGGATTAGTCACTGTTATATTACCATTTGTAACTGTTTCTCCTTTAGGTCCATGCTCTGCAGCTGCATACTTAAATACATCCGATATCATACTGATGAGAAGAGCCGAAGCCAATCTAGACTGCCAATGAGTTCGAAAATCCCCAACATGACCAGCAGCACCTAAATTATCGACACCAGGAGATCTTAAGGTGATATCTAATCCATTTGGCGTAATGATTCTATCCCACATAACAGCCAAACGGGGACTGACCGGATTAGTTGAACCATATTGACCCATAACTTTCGAACCTTTAGGAATTAAAGAATACTGCCCATTGGCCGAATACACTGGTTCAGTAATAATACAAGAAGTAAATCCCGAAACATCCGATACAATTTTAGTTTCTAAAACACAACGAAGATATGTTCCTTGGACCAATAACTTATCACGGTTTGACAACGAACGAACTGATGCCACTCCCGCTGACTTTCCATCTGTTACATTGCCCTCTTCCACAAATGACGAAGTATCTTTACGCATATCTGCAACTCCATTAATTTGTGGTATTTCCATAGGTTGAGATTGCGAGGAACGGACAAGTTGCTGTTGTTCTGCTACGTCAACATTAGAAGTTACTGGCACAATATTCATTGCTTGATTCTGATTTTCCATCTGTTTTAAATCTGAATCTGCCTCTAGTGGCACAGCAGACGTATTTGGAGAAATAGCCGCTTGCGGAGGCTCTTGGGGCAACTCGGGGACAGTTACAACCTCTTGACGCCCTGCTTTCTTCTCTTCTTCAGGCTCTTTAAGCATTTGAAATGCAAAGGCCATTATGCCTATTGTCCCTAAACTAGCAGCAATTAAAAATGCAATCGCTTTTTTATTTATTGTCTGCCCAATTGGACTATTTAATTGAGGCGCTCCCTCTTCTAAAACTGACAATTGATTCTGCTCATATTGCTTAGAGTAAGGATTATTGATATTTTCAGAAGCATTATTATCAATATCATTAAAATTATCTGACATAATCAATTTCTCCTCAAGCCTACAACATTTTTACCGTGCCTTAGCACTAATATAGGATAGGTACCATGAACGATAATAATATTATCTTCAACATTACTATTTAAAACGAATTCCTCTCCACGTTCGCTTTTCCTTCCATATACCGTAGGAAAATCTCCAGAAAACTTACCCTTATTTAAATAAATATAGGTGAATTTTTCATCATCGTACGCCTTCAATGGAACAAGCCACTCCGAACCTTTGCCAACCGAAACATCATAATTCGTATGATAAGTTTTCGATGGATCATAGCGCAAACTATAGCCAGACTGCGAAGCAGCCGGTAAATTAAAATCTGTATAACTTGGATAACGAAATTTAATTTTATAATTGACTCCCTTTGTCTTTACATCTGATAAAGTTTTCCAATTAGCTGATACCACTTTAAGTTCAAAAATATACTGATGTGCTTGGGTACGAACAATCAAATTAGTGTCTACGGCCGTATCTTTTGGCTTCAGATAAAACACATTTTCACGACGCACCAATTCCCAACCCTTACTCAATCCACTACCAAAATCTTTAATGACCTCTTTTGGACTAAGTTCAATCTGGGTAACAATACCCAAAGCCGTATGCACAGGATAAGTAGCATCCGGTTCAAAAAAATATTCTTCAATAGGAGCAGCAAAAACACTTTGCATACAAAAAGATATAACTCCTAAAATAACAAACTTTTCCTTAGTTTTCATAACCATTATTGGCTTACCTCATTACCTGTAACTGACGTAGTCGGCATAGCTGTTTTTTCTGAATTTACGGTATTAGATGGCAGAGTATTATCTATCTCAGGAATACTATTTATCAAACCTCCAACTTTTTCCTTCGGAATAACTGCCGGACTGGCATCTGGATCCACCCTATAAGAAGTAACCTGAAATCCAAGAGGATTCTTGATACGATATTTCTCCTCCATCTTCAAATTTGAATTATATGTATAAGTTAATGTCGCAACATTGCTATCCACATAGCTAATATTACCATTCCCTTTATTTAGGATAAATCTTTGAAATCGAACGGTTGCACTTCCACTTCCATCTTCTTTTCCGCTTTTATTCAAAACAATACTCAAAATCTTCACTCTTACAGATCTAGATGATCCATAAACATTGAATGGACTATCCGGATTACCTTTATTCATCATACTCTGATAAGTTTTTGATACAGCCTCCGTGGACATAGCATAAACAGTCGCCCAGTCATTATCGTAAATCAACTGGCTATCAAATGATTCTCGAGCCATGACAAAGTGAGCAATATTACTTTTATTAACTGCCTCATTTGTAGTAATATTATTGTCTTTCCAGTTACCTACCAACTTAGCAACAGTTGCCTGACCAGTATAAACATCAGCCATTATCAAATAAGGCTCTTTCTCCTTCAATGGCAACACATAAAATAAACCACCAATTAAGCAAAGTGACGTAAATGTAGAAATGCTAGCGACTACCCATGCTCTTTTTTCATTTTTACGACGAATATCCACTAAAGTGGATTCAAAATCCAAAGATTTCTTTACCATCTTATCTAAATCAGCCGACTGTTTTTTTTTCATTACCATAACTTCCAATTTCTGAACAAACAATATTTAATTGACTCAATATATAACAATATATGATATTAATTATTTTTAACATTCTTAAACTTAGGTTTAGTCTTAACTGCGACTCCTGTTTGCTTATGAGCCATGATAACACCATTATCTATATAAAAAACCATTCCTTTGTCATGATACATCTCTGAAAGCTCGCTTAAAGCTTCTTGAAGATTTGGTCGCTTAATGGATTTAACCTTTTGAAACAAAGTAAAATCTTGAGTGTGATCGTACACTAAAGGCATATTTGACTCTTCAGCCCAACGCTCTAATAGTCCTTTTACTGTTGTATCCAATTGCACAACCTGATACACATGTTGTTTAACTAACGAAATTGTTACAGATTGCTCTGGCAAGTCGTTAAGTGGCTTCCAAGAATGCGGAAAATCCGGAGCAGGTTTAGCGGAACAGCCCCAAAGTAACACAATACTCGAACATAACATAACAAAAAAGAATTTAATCATAAAAATAACACCTTGATCCATAAATTTAGAATTTAATCCACATTCCAATACAAAAAACACTTCAGAATTAACTCTAAAGTAATAACATCAAACACTGCAATCATGCCGCCCCAGCAATTTACAAGTATAATATTCAAGCAGTTGCAACGGCCAAAATGTTGGAACAACGCGGTTATAACTTCTCTCTTGGCATCTCGCAAGTAAATCGGCATAATCTCTCCAAATATGGCTTAACTTCATACGAACATGCTTTCCAAGTCTGCCCGAATTTGCATGCAGGGTCACGTATTTTGAAAGAATGTTTTGACCGTTCTAAGGATTGGGGGAAATCTTTCAGCTGCTATTACTCAGGTAATTTTATAACAGGTTTTCGCCACGGATACGTCCAAAAAATTTTTGATTCCATGAGAAAGGGAACCTTTACCACACCCTATATTTATACACAACCCCAAACAACTCCAGCTATAGCGGTTCAACACCACCCCTTCTATCAACAGGCTCAACCATATAAGCATAAAAATACAGCCACAGGTGCAACCGTACGAAAAGTTAACGACGGAACGACTTTACCCTTCCAAAGGAGGGTAGATAACCCAGCTGTAATAACAACGAACAATGATGACGCAACCAACTCAACTAGTAACACTAGTAACGATGGTCCTAGAAATCTGGCTCATCAAATCAATAGTGGCCAAATTTCATCAGAAGCAAAGGTTGCCTCTTCGTCGCCTCAAGCTAATGTAGATAATGCCTTTGTTTTTTAAAAATTCTTATTATCAAATTTTATTTTCACAACCTAAAAGAAAAGGAAAAACCCATGAAAACAATGCCTAAAAAAACATCTTGGTTCACTACCGAAAATGTAGCTACTGCTGCATTCGTCACCGCAGCAGCTTTGGCTCCAACAGTTGGACTTGCCGCCGATGACTTTACCGCAGCTACGGGCGGCGCTTGTACCTTCGTTAAAAATATTCACACGATTTTGAACTTAATATCTATTGCAGTGGTAACTATTGCAGTAATTTTTGCAGGCTATCAAATCGCATTCGCTCATAAACGAATCGCAGACGTTGCTCCCATTTTGATCGGTGGTGTACTGATTGGTGCGGCAGGCCAAATCGCTAGAATGTTGGTCAGTACAAGCGCAACCGATTCTTGTTCTGCAACCACCGCTGCCACACAAATTTTGCAATATTTCGTATAAATTATCATGCAAAAAAACATCGTTTTTAGGGGATGTACCCGCCCTGCAACATTTTTAGGCGTTCCCTATATCCCCTTTTTTATTGGTGCTGGTTCAGGCTTATTGATGGGTATGTATTTCAATATGTTTTTCTTATTAACCATCCCCTTCATTATTCTAATCATGCGTCAAATGGCTAAACGCGACGATATGATTTTTCGCTTTCTTGGTTTGCGCCTTAAATTCAAACTCAAAACAAAACATCAGGAAGAATTTCCGGATATGTGGTGTTTTTCACCAAATGATTATCGTAATCCGCCCAAATAAAATCATCCGGCTTGTTGCAATTACACAACAAACCGGATAAATTCCCACATACAGTAATAATAATTTAACATACAGATTATAGAATATGTTTACTCCTGACGCCCCCATCAGCCAATTCGTATCACTATCCACCCATGTTTCACCGACTATTGTCAAAACAACGGGAGGAGATTATTTGACCACTTGGCATTTGAGCGGTCTCCCTTTCGTTGGCAGGGAAGAGTGGGAGTTAGAGCATAAACACAATACATTCAATCGCTTACTCCAAACGCTTAGAGCTCCTGACTATGTAAATGTAGCTTTTTGGGTGCATGACATTCGTCGTCACCGTGGCATCAATCTCAAACCCAAATTTGCCGAACAGTTCAATCAACAACTATCTGACAACTACTTCAATCGCTTGTCTCAAGAAAAGCTCATGAACAACGAGCTTTACCTGACCATGATTTACCGCCCGATTGTTGAGGGTAAACGCTTTGTAGACAAGTCGGGCGACACTACCAGACTGCAAAACGAACAAGAACAAGCCATCAGCAAACTAAACGAATTAGCTACCAACCTTGAGGCCGTTCTCAAAGACTACCTTCCCTATCGCCTTGGTATGTATGAAGGTAATAACGGTACCATATTCTCCGAAACCCTTGAGCTGTTTGGTTACATCCTTAACCGTGTTAACGAACCCGTTCCCGTACTAAACGCTCCCGTCTATAACTATTTGCCCCTCAGCCGCCACCTGTTTTCGGCAAAAACAGGGGACTATATCGTCCGTACACCGAACGGAAAAAATTACTACGGCGCCATGCTCAATCTTAAAGAATATCCCGACGGCACCTATCCGGGCATCTTAAACGGCCTCAAATATCTGGATATGGAGTATGTCATTACCCACAGCTTCAGCCCTATGAGCCGTTACGATGCCATGAAAACCCTTGAACGTACGCGCGGCATGATGATTTCTTCCGGCGACAAATCCTTTACCCAAATCGGGGAACTGGATCATGCGATGGACCAACTGGCATCGGGCAACTTCGTATTAGGCGGCTACCATTTCAGCTTGGCTATTTATGCAGACAGTCAAGAACAGCTCTCCCAAAACCTAGCCGCTGCGCGCGCCGAACTCTCTAACGCGGGCTTCGTTACCACTAAAGAGGATTTGGCGGTCTGTTCTGCCTATTACGCTCAACTCCCGGGCAACTGGAGATACCGCACCCGTATCGCCAACATCTCCTCCCTCAACTTCCTAGGTCTCTGCCCGTTGCATAACTTTGCCACCGGCAAACGCGACCAAAATCCTTGGGGGCAGTGCGTTACCGTTCTGCAAACCACCAACGGCCAGCCCTACTATTTCAATTTCCACGCCACCCACGAAAGCGAAAACTCCGAGGGCGAAAAAGCCATTGCCAACACCATGGTCATCGGCAAATCCGGTACCGGTAAAACCGCCCTCATCAACTTTCTGCTGAGCCAGGTGCAGAAATACGACCCCAAACCCACCATCTTCTTCTTCGACAAAGACCGCGGCGCCGAAATCTTCGTCCGAGCCTGCGGCGGTACCTACATGGCACTGGAAAGCGGCCAGCCCACCGGCTTCAACCCCTTCCAGTGCGAAAACACCGAAGCCAACGTCCAGTTCCTCTGCAACCTCATGAAACAGCTCGGCGGCAAAAGCCACTACTCCGCCGCCGAAGACGACGACGTCCTGCGCGCCGTCCGCGCCATGCTCGATACGCCGCCCGCCCTGCGCAGTATCTCCAACTTCCAGAAATCCCTGCCCAATACCGGCGACGACTCCCTATACGCCAACATCCGCAAATGGACCCGCGGCAACAGCCTCGGCTGGGTATTCGACAACCCCGAAGACCGCATCGACTTCAGCAACGCCAACATCATCGGCTTTGACTACACCGATGTTATCGAAAATCCTCAGGTTCGCGACCCGGTTATCAGTTACCTCATCCACCGTATGGAAGAGCTTATTGACGGCCGCCGATTCATTTACATCATGGACGAGTTCTGGAAAATCCTCGACGGCGAAGGCGGCTTGAAGGAATTTGCCAAAAACAAACAAAAAACCATCCGTAAGCAGAACGGTCTGGGCATCTTCGCCACCCAATCGCCGGAAGATGCACTCAAAAGCGACATCTCCGCCGCCTTAATCGAACAGACTGCCACCATGATCCTTCTGCCCAACCCGAATGCGGATAAGGCCGACTATATCGACGGGCTGAAGCTGACCGATGCCGAGTTTCAAGTAATCAAAAGCCTTGACGAACGTTCACGCTGCTTTTTGGTCAAACAAGGTCATGCCTCTGCCGTCTGCCAGCTCAACCTGCGCGGTTTCGACGACGAACTGGCGGTGATTTCCGCCAGTACCGACAACATCGACATCATGGACGGAATTATCCGCCAAGTTGCTACCAGCAACGGCGTCGAACTGAATGCGGTTCGCCCCGAACAATGGCTGCAACGGTTTTACGACAACCGCAGAGGTTCCGGCAAAAAAGCTGCCTCGGGCATATTGCGTAATGCAAAATGATACGAGCAAAGGCCGTCTGAAAAAGCCTCAGACGGCCTCGGCCGAATACAAGTTTCTAACACAGCCGATAATAAAGGATAAAACAATGAAAACGGTAAAAACAAAGAAAAACAGATTGAGACAAACCGCTACGGCAATGCTGGCCGCAGCAATGTTGGCGCAGGCAATGCCGGCTCACTCCACAGGGTTCCCGGTGTTTGACGGGGCATCGGCAATCAATGCGCTTCAGCAGCTAATGAACTGGAAAACGCGCTTAGAAGGTCTTGCTCGAACTGCATTATCTCAGATTCCGGGAGTGAAGGAGTTTATCGACGCAAACCAGCAAGGTGAGATAAAGGCCTTATTTGAAAGACGCAAGAACAAGTGCCGTAAAATTCGAGAAAATAATCAAGTATCAGGTACCTATTGTCTAAGAATTGTAGAATTAGAGGAAACAAAATATCAATTACTGTCTAAAATGGACAAGGATATGAAAAATGATTTCAGTGCTGCTGAAAAAGCAATCAGCAAGCAAGGTTCATTCGCCAAGTCACAAGGTATCATGGGGGCAATAAAAGGGTTTGCATCATTCGCTTTTTCCAATTCTTCAGGAAAGGCAGAGTCATCCGAAAAAGAAGTTCAAATCCGCTTACAAGCGATAGAAAGCAAATTTAGACAATACGAAGCCCAACTTAATATGCTTGACAGAACTATCGAACAATACAATAACGTACGCAAACTGATTACCAAAGACCAACTTAACGGCAGCGGCAATTTAAATTCCACGATCCGCAAAGGCGTCGCTGCAGGATGGCTTGAAAAAAAAGCTATCAAGTTTAATCAGGACGCAAAAAGCAAAAGAAGCGCTACCGCCCAAGACTCTAAATTCCAAATATTCTGAACCTGACCGACCGATTAACTTAACGACTTGCCGTCGTCTGAAAAAACCAAGCTCCTGAAAAAACACAAAACCGGTTTTCAGACGACATCAACCTGTCGGACGGATATTTCCCCCTTCACTCTACCGAAGAAAGCCTATTTTGCCATGTTGGATTTATTTCTCTATACGGGTATACGCGATTATATTTACGCCCGTATCAGCTTCTTTACCGAACATGTATTATCCCAAAACCTCACGCTTGCCTTGACTGTTGTCGTCGGCCTGCTGACCCTTTGGGTAGCGATTCAAGGCTTCTTGATTGTTACCGGACGCAGCCAGGAAGGCTTGAAAGGATTTATTTTCAACTTGGGCAAAAGCTACTTCATCGTTGCCGTCGCATTGGGCGTCGCCGCGGGAGGCAAATTCGGCGTACGCGTCCTCACTGAGGACCTGGCAGACGGCATCAGCCAGATCATGAGCGGCGACAACGATTTGGGCAGCGAATGTCTGCTTGACCGCTCCAAACCGATTAGCGGCTGTAAAATCGATTTGAATCTGAAAGCCACCCAGACCATCCTCTCGAGCCTGTCAGCCATCGATACCGCCGATGATGATTATTTGGAAGAAAAACTCTCGCAGGCCAAGCTTTTCGCAGGCGTCGGTACGGCTGGCCCCGCCATCGTGGCAGGGACGATGCTGATTATGTTCCGCATCGCCATGGCCCTGTTTGTCGGCTTCGCCCCCATTTTCATTTTGTGCCTCCTGTTCAAAAAAACCGCGCCGCTGTTTCAGAAATGGCTATACTACGGGCTGGCAACCATATTTTCGGGCGTGATGCTCGGCGTGATGACCGAAATCAGCATGGATTTGGTCGGCAACCTTTTCGGCGGCGCGAC
>QWCI01000532.1_pt1 | contig 15787 bp, 11 predicted proteins | sample 1972541 | NCBI WGS metagenome assembly QWCI01 (sample SAMN09866712, study PRJNA288562) | Human oral metagenome isolate term3_saliva, whole genome shotgun sequencing... | isolation source: mouth | host: Homo sapiens | place: USA: California | reverse complement strand
CCCGGGTACGCGGGGAGCCTGCAGGACTTCCTCTTCGGGTCGATCACCGGTATTCCGGCGTCTGATGTGCCAGTGGTGCTGGGCGGCGCGTTGTTTGTGCTGCTCATGCTGTTCCTGGCACACCGGCCCATCGTGGCCGTGACCCTGGACCGCGAGAGCGCCCGGGCGGCGGGCGTGCACGTGCTGCTGGCTGACTTGTCTTTGTACATCGCGGTCGCCCTGGCCGTCGTGATCTCCGTGCAGACGATCGGCAACGTGCTGGTGCTTGCTTTGTTGGTGACCCCCGCGGCCACCGCTCGCCTCCTGTGCGACCGCCTGGGGACCATGATGATCCTGTCGCCCGTGCTCGGGGCTTCGGGTGGCCTGGTGGGCCTGTACCTGTCGTGGGCGCTGGACGTGCCTACGGGCGCCACGATCGTCCTGGTGCTCACCGCCTGCTTCGTGCTCGCCTGGGTCTTCGCGCCGAGGCACGGCCTCCTCGCGCGGACATTGCGCGAGAGGCGGGGGTGACGCTGATCCTGTCTATCCGAGCCCTGTTTCGCCCCTGATTGCGCCGATTGGCCTCGATTGTTTCACGTGAAACATCTATGTTGTGGCCCCAGCCCACGATGGTGGGCTGGGGCCTCACTCGCTTAGTGTCCTTGTTTTTCTTCCCAGGTGTCGGTGTTGCTGATGAGGAGGTGGCCTAGGGGGAACGGGCCTGTTGTCTCCGTGGTGGTGACCAGACCGTTGATGGTTTGGGTGTCTCCGGTGAAGGGGTTGGTGGCCGTGCCTGCCCAGGTGGTGGTCAGCGTGATGGTGCGCGTGGCCTCGGGGTAGGGTCCGTCGAATCGGGATCTCCACCCGTTTGGTGGCGTGTAGTAGTGGCGGATGAGGGCGGGGTCGGTGTTGGGGTCCATGCCTTCTTGCCAGGGCATTCCCGGCGAGGTCGTGGTGAGGTCCGGGGTTCCGTCACCCCAGCTCCACGTGAAGGACGTGGCCGTGAGGGTGATTGTGATGTCGTGACCCAACAACGTGACGGTGTGAGCCTGCGTGGGATGCGTGGCTGTGACAAGCGTGGGAATGTACTTGTTCGTGTACGACACCCCTTCGGGCCGCTTATGCAGGCCAGCGCCGTCAGCATGGATGAGAGTGGATGCGGCGAGAAGGATCTCCCGGGTGGTGGGAACAGTATCGGAGTCGCGGGTGAATCCCGCCATGGCAAGTTTGGGTGGGAGACTACAGTCTTCATCAGATACTCGTGTGTTGTTCGGTGTCGATCCGATCGAAACTGAAGCACACTTTGCCCAATCCCAGTAGCGCTTTGCTTGATCAGGGATAGACGATTCGGCAGTATGCAGCGCCCGTTGGTCGCCGACGGTCGATGAGGTATTGGATGACTGCTGATTTCCAGGAGTTTGTGCTGGCTGATGATCGTTGCCGTATACTTCTGCGGCATTTTGCTGTCCTGTACTGCACATTCCAAATTGCGAGCTTTCACTACCGGAGCATGAACTCCGAGTTGGGTAGGAGAAATCGTTAGCATATGTGGCAGGAGTAACGGCATACAGGCTTGCTACTGTTAGGATCGTTATGCTGATTCTCGGCCGTCTATTTTTCTTCATAGTCCGAAATGCTCCCCTCAGTGGCAATCCAGCGGCCTTCTTTCCAGGTTATAAATAGAACTACTCGCACATCAAACGAGGAGTCGCTGACAATAATTCGTTGTCCCATGCATGCTGTTCCGTTGGTAGTTGCAACCTTGAAAATGACGCCAATGCTGTCGGGTTGTGCACTCCATTTTGAATCAGTAATCGGTTCAACAGATAGGATTTCTGTAATGGATGATGTATTCCCATATACCCAACCATTTGCATAAATTGTGTTGACGCTATCGATAGTTGAATCATGGAACTTAGCTCCAGCCTCAGTAATATCTGCGAAGGGTTGAGTGTCGCCGGTGTTCCATGCATATGTCAGTGTCTCGACGACGTACTCTGCTGTAAGTTCTGCTCCGCGTTCGGTGTGTTCTTTGGCTTCTTCGGGTAGTTCGGGTTTGGTGTAGGTGTCCGCTGCGAACTGGGCTGGGCGCACCAGGACTCCGTTGGGGCCGATTTGGTATCCGCCGGACATGGCGGGTTCGCTCGACGCTGTGGGGGCGGGTGCGGGCTGGGCCGTGGGGCCTGTGGCCGCGACGGTGGGTGTCTCACCCCAGGTGTGCCACCAGCCTTCGGCGACACCGTTGACATAGATGGCGAAGAACCCGCCAATCACCAGTCCCACAACGGCGATGCGGATACCCCAATCAACAGCACCAACGCGCATCCAGGAAGGAGCCTGGGGGCGTGTGCGGCCTGCGGGCAGCTCGCGGTCGCGCGAATAACGCTCATCGCGCGCCCCCGAGTCAAGGGAGACCGCGTCGTCTTCGTCAGCGACAGATCGATCAGACAGGGGTGAGTTCTCCATGGTGTGCCCTCCACGGTGAGATGCGTGTTGGTCCGCCCCCGCCGTTGGGGGCGGACCCTTAGCTGTCAGAGTACGCGCAGAACCGACACGAAACACTAAGAATGCTGCGCAACCATCACGCAAATCCTCCCACGCGCATTCCCGTAACCGCACGAATGTGCAGACCTGAGCCCCGGCCTCGTCGTGATCTGTGGGTATGTGAGCTCTTCCGGATTGTCAGAGACCGACGATCCTCAGTTACAGCCTTCCAATTGGCCGCGTCGTCGAGGCCTCGTGCGATATGGTTATCGAGAAATGAAGCGGCGTGGCTCTTCGACGCGCGGGAACGAACGGCGCATGTTGGCGCGATGTGGCGGCGTATTTCTCGCATCGGAATCCACACCGCATAGAGGAACGGCTGAAACGACGAGAACTCTTGAGGACGAGAGGACTGCCGTGAAGACACAAGGAGCACAACTATGGAACTCATCGATGAGTTGATCAACGCCGCGCAGACCTTCTACGACGACGCGCGCACGAATGAGAATGGGCGCTCCCGCTCGTGGGAGCATTGCTATCGCGTCTTCCGAGATGCGCGGACCGCCCCTTCCCCCGACTATGACTATTTGAGCCTGCACCTCGCTTTCTACCTGGCGAGCTGGGGAATGTATCGGGGTTCGTCCTTCCTGCTTCAGAAGGACTACAAGGTGCTGTCGCCCATCGTCGAGAAGGTCCTGAAACCCGAATATGACTGCCTGTTTGGGCTCGCTTGCGCGGATCTGCGGGAGCCTGATGTTCAGACGAGGCTCGCGAATCTGTCCGACGACATCGCTGACTATTTTTGGCCGATACGCAATGAGGTCGCCGGGCGCGTGGTCGCGAGCCAGGTGTCGCCGGTCCTCATCACGAAAATACTCATGGGAACGCTTGGGTGTGTGCCGGCGTACGACAGGTTCTTCGTCGACGGCATCAAGAAATACAAGGTGACAACGCAGGAATACAGCCCGGAGTCTGTGCGCAAGCTCGCGAAGTTCTACGAGGCCCACAACGACCGCCTCGAGGAAGCGCGGCAAGGAATGCGGACCGAGGACCTGGTCTATCCCCAGATGAAGCTGCTCGATATGGGGTTTTGGCAGATTGGGTTCGAAAAGGACGCTGCGGGCGCCAAGTGACCGCTCACTGACCTGCTGTGGGGTCGGCGACGCCGAGTTTTTCGATCATCGCCGACCCCACCAAGAGTCGCTTACCCCCTCGATGGGGCACGTGCCACCCGCCGTGTGGACAGTGGGTGGGCATCCAACGGAGGCCTCGACAATGTGGCCACCGTTGGATGCGAACGAGGAGGAGGTACGATCACGGTCGAGCGGGCAACACCGCCTGCCCGATCCTGGTCTTGACGTCCTCGACTTCCCCGGAGAGAACGTCGATGACGGCATTCATGAGCGGCAGCTGATCGCGAAGCTCCGGTGCGTGCTGTTCGACGAACTTGAGCGCCAAACCGGCCGCAGGAACGCCTTCGACAGTCTGCTCCAGGCGAGCCATCTCCTCGAGCGCTTCCTTCGGCCCTTCGCCGCGCCCGATGCGCACGCCGTAGAACTTGTTGCGCCCGGACAGCCCCGTCACCTCGAGGTCGCCGACACCCGGGAGGCCGAATGCGGTCTTTTCGTTGGCACCCTGCGAGGTGCCGAGGATCGACATCTCCCTCACGGCCTCGTTAAATGTGGCCGCCTTGAGGTTGTGGTGCGGAACCCCGGTCTTCTCCTGGAGGCCGTCAGCGATGCCGAGCGCGATCGCGAAGACGTTCTTCATGGGAGCGCAGATTTCCACGCCGGTTTCGTCGTCGGTGGCCTCGATGGCGTAGTTGTCGGTGCGAATTGCGCGCGCGTACTTGATGGCGACGTCGAGGTCCTTGCACCCAAAGATGGTTGCGGTGGGTTCCCGTGCCGCGCATTCATTCGCCTTGACGGGACCCGCGACGGCGATGATCGGGGGCAGGTTGTCATATCCCTCGTTTGCCGCGATGCGTCGGATCGAGTCGGGCAGCAAGAGCACGTCGCCGTTGTCGAACTCCAGGAATCCCTTGGAGGTCACCATGAGTGCATCGGCTTTGACGATGCCGGGCAGCGCCATTTTCACGACCTGCTCGACGCCGACGGAGGCCACGGAAACGATGACGGTGTCCGCGCCTTCCAGGGCCTCGTCGAGTTCGGAGGAGCGGTAGAGGGTGACGCCCTGCGCGAACGGCTGGTTGGTGCGCGGGTGGTTCTCGCCTCGCTCGATGGCGTCGAGGAGGTGATCGTCGAGCCACGTTCCCCACAGTCGCACGTCCCAGCCGGCGTCCGCGAGCGGCGTGCAAATGGCCGAGCCCATCGCTCCGGCGCCAAGGACGGTAATGGTAGACATTGTTTCTCCTTGCGATTCCTAGAGTTCTGCCTTCGGCGATTCGGGCTTCGTCGAGGGGGCCTTGCGGGAGAGCTCGTAGAGGTCCTCGAAAACGTCCTTCAGCTTCGGGTAGAGCTTGCGCTGGACTTTGGCGACGTCGCAGTACTGCTCGTGCTTCTCCATGTCGGGTTCGATTGTTTCGCCGTATTGCGCCATCTTCTTTGCGGTGGCGGCGACGTCATGCTCGCCGTAGATGCCCGTCGAGGCCATGGCGAGGACCGCCGCACCGAGCGCGGAGATCTCGTCCTGAGTGCACACGGTGATGGGCAGGGCGGTCGTGTCCGCCATGATCTGGCGCCACAGGAGGGAGCGTGTGCCGCCACCCATCGCGCGCAGTCCGGTGAGCTTGACGCCGGTGCCCGCCTCGATCGAGTCGAGGTTGTAGCGCATTTCGAATCCGATGGATTCGAGGATGGAGCGGTACATGTGGGCGCGAGAGTGGGTGCCGCGCCAGCCGACCACGGCACCTCGGGCGACGGAGTCCCAGTGGGGGGATTGGACGGCGTTCCAGTAGGGGAGTGTCACGAGGCCTTCGCAGCCCGGCGGGATGCGGCTCGCGGCCTCGTCGAGGGCGGGGTCGGGTGCGCCGAGGAGCTTCGGATCGCCGAGGGTTTCGCGGAACCAGCCGGCCAGGTAGGAGCCGGAGGACTGGAGGACCTCGAACACGTAGTTGCCGGGGATGCCGGAGACGTGGGTGCGGAAGACCTTGTCGTACCTGTAGATCGGCGAGTCGACGCCCGCGTTGACGGCCGTGCCGAGGTTGAGGAATCCGATCTCGGGATCGACGGCGGCGGCTCCGATGCCGGCTGCCTGGCCGTCGCCGAGGCCGGCGATGACGGGCACTTCGGCGATGCCCCACTCCTCGGCGAGTTCTTTGCGCAGCGTGCCCATCTCGTAGGAGGGTTCGACGAGGTCCGCCATCTGTTCGCGGGAAACGCCCGCAATGTCGAGGAGTTCGTCGGACCAGTCGCGCTTCTGGATGTCGAAGAGGCCGAGGGAGTCCGCGGCTGCCTGCGAGCTGACGGGGCGTCCGGTGAGCATCCAGGCGACGTAGCCGTGAACATCCATCACCTTGTAGGCGTCAGCGAAGATCTCGGGTTCGTGTTCCTTGACCCAGGCCATCTTGTAGATGGCGGGGGTGACGCCGGCTGGCTTTCCGGAGAGCTCGTGGATGTGTTCGCTGCCGTAGCGGCGGATTTGTTCGGTGGCGCGGCCGTCGAGCCACAGGATGCCGTTTCGGAGTGGTCGGCCGTCCTTGTCGAAGGGGGCGAATGATTCGCGCTGGTGGGTGATGCCGATGGCTGCGATGCGGCTGCGGTCCGTTGGCGAGAGCTTGGAGAGCACCTCCCCGATGGTTGCGCGGCTGGTTTCCCACCAGCGGATCGGGTTGTGCTCGTACTGGTCCATCGCGGGGGTGTGCAGCTGGATGTTCTGCTTTGCCGTGTGCCAGATGTTTCCTTCTGCGTCGACGACGATCGCCTTCGTGGATGTCGTCGAGGAGTCGATTGCTACGACGAGAGGACCGTCTGCCAGATACTTGTTCTCGGTCATGATGCTTTTGCCTCACCTTTGAATGACAATTGCTGATCTCGCGCACACGGAAAGGCCATTCTTTCTGCGCGGCGATGAATGCAGAGACTACTCCGCCTGGCAGTGAGGAACAATGAAGCTGTCACATGCGCACGAGGGGGTGCGAGGCCTCAACGTCGCGATGAGTGTGGCATGCCACCTTCATTGGAAATGCGCTGAAAATAGCGGTTTATCTGCATGTTTGCCGTGTGGTGCTTCGGTAGCTGCCGCCTGCATGGGCGACGCGGATGCATACGTTGTGTCAAAGCGAGGCGCATTTAAGATGCACATAGGTGCGATTGAGGCTCCAACCGCAAATTGTTGGAAATCCTGCTGTTGGGGCAAAGGTGCACAAATGCGGCTTTTGTAATTGGGGGTGTTGTTGAGGTTTGAATCCACGGGGTTCGGGGAGTGCTCGGGTGATGTAGTGGGTGAGGTTTCCGAATCTGAGGTAGGAGCCGCGTAGGTGTTAGAGGCGCTCAACTAAAGCCATCAACGGAATCATCGAACTAGGCAGACGCACCGCCAGAGGCTACAGCAACCCCACCAACTACCAACTCCGAATGCTCCTCATTGCAGGAGGCCTAGATGCCTCCCCCCGCACCCAACCATGAAGAGCCAGTTACAGTCATGTGCCCCTTTCGCTGAAAGTGCGAAAGGGGCACTGTGCGCACCTAGTCCTGCTCTCCAGTTGCTAAGTGTTCTGCTTGTTCGATGACGAGCTGCACGGCTTGTTCACGCTTATCCGGCGGGTACTTGTACTTGGCAAGTAGCCGTTTGATGCGTGAACGCATGCGGGCACGCACGGATTCTTTGACCGTCCAGTCCAACGTGGCAGATGAGCGGATTGTAGTAACCAGTTCCCGAGCGATCGTCTTCAGGGTTTCGTCACCCATTTCGAGGATGGCGGAGTCATTCTGGATGATGGCGTCGTAGAGGGCGATCTCCGCTTCACTCAGTCCCAGCTGCTGGGCGCGTTCACGTTCTGCACGCATTTCCTTGGCCAAGTTGACCAGCTCAGCGATAATCTCTGCCGTGGTGAGCGATCGATTGGTGTAGCGCGTCAACGCCTCATTAAGCATCTCGGAGAACTTGCGGCCCGTGACCAGGTTCTTCCGGCTGACGGTGCGGATCTGATCCCCCAACAGCCGCCGTAGTAACCCCAGCTGAAGGTTGGGGGTGGTGGAGTGTGCGACGGAGTCCAAGAACTCATCGGAAAGTAGGGACAGTTCCGGGGACTCCATCCCCGCGAACTGGAAGACGTCAATGACTTGGTCTGCTGTGACCGCATCGTTGAGCATCTGCCCAAGGACAGTATCGAGGTTGCTGCCCCCGCGCCGCGATTCACCTGAGTCGGGGCTCTGTAATTTCAATACTGCGGTACGCACATCAGTAAACAGGCGTACGTCGTTTCGGATGGCCTCAGCTTCAGGACGCGAGGCCACGAGCGCGAAAGCCTTTGCTAGGGCGAGCACGTGATCGTTGTACCTGGCAGTGAGGTCAGGGTCAGACAATACGTGATCCAAAACGATGGCGTACTGAGCCAGACGTTCCTTCGCAGGCAGGTCCGGAGAAGAATCGAAGGTGACGCCGTGGAGCATGCCATGCACCACGTCATGCTTTTCTAGCATGACGTCAATAAGCTCTTGGATAGGTACACCCGCCTGCTCACGATCTGAGGGCGAATACACGCCAAGTGCCTGCTGGAGAGATGTGAACAAGCCAATGTAGTCGACGATGAGCCCACCGGGCTTGTCCTTGAAACGTCGGTTGACTCGGGCGATGGCCTGCATGAGCCCAGCCCCTTGCATGGGCTTGTCCACGTACATCGTGTGCATGGAAGGTGCATCGAATCCGGTGAGCCACATGTCGCGGACGATGACGATCTCCAACTCGTCATCGGGGTTCTTTGCCCGGAGCTTGAGGTCGCGTCGTTCATCTTTGGAATGGATGTGCGGCTGGAACTCCGAGGGGTCAGCAGCAGAGCCCGTCATCACGACCTTGATACGGCCCTTGTCGATGTCATCGGAATGCCACTCGGGGCGCAAAGCTGTGATCTTGTTGTAGAGGGCAACGGCAATGCGCCGACTCATCGTTACGATCATTGCCTTGCCAACCATGGAGGATCGGCGTTTCTCCCAGTGGGTCACAATGTCCGTAGCAATTGCATCCAGCCGAGCGTCCGCGCCGACGAGAGTCTCGAGGCGAGACCACTTGCTCTTGGCTTCCTCAGATTCTGACTCGCTCGCCTCAATGGTCTCGTCCACCAGCGCGTCCAAGCTCTTGAGCTGCTCATCATCGAGGGTGACTTTCGCCAAGCGAGACTCGTAGAAGATCTTGACGGTGGCTCCGTCCTCCACAGCGTGGGTGAGGTCGTAGACATCGACGTAGTCACCGAATACTGCGCGCGTAGAACGGTCGTTGGTCTCGATCGGGGTGCCGGTGAAGCCGAGGAAGGTGGCACCTGGCAGTGCGTCACGCAGATGCTTGGCCAAGCCCGCTTTCAACCTGCCCTCGCTGTCGAGGCTTTCCTCGAAACCGTATTGGGAGCGGTGAGCCTCGTCCGCGACGACCACCACGTTACGCCGGTCAGTGAGGATCGGGTTGGTGTCACCATCCTGGCCGGGCGCGAACTTCTGCAGCGTGGTGAAGATGATCCCACCCGAGGCACGGCTCAGCAGGCGGCGAAGATGATCACGGCCAGTTGCCTGGACCGGGGTTTCCGGCAGGATCTGTGCGGGCGCGAATACTTCACCGTAGAGCTGGTCATCGAGGTCGTTGCGGTCGGTGATGAACACGAGGGTGGGATTGGCCATGCGCGGGTCGCGCATGAGCTTGGCCGCGTAGAAGACCATCTCGAAGCTCTTGCCTGAGCCTTGGGTATGCCACACGACACCGCCACGCTTGTCTCCGCCTGGGCTCGCAGCGCGAACTGTTGATTCTACAGCCGCGTTGACAGCCCAGTACTGGTGGTACTTCGCTATGCGTTTGATGATGGCACGGCGCCGCTGTCCAGTTGTCTGATCGGTGACCGACTCGTCGGAGTAGACGACGAAGTTGCGCAGAATATCGAGGAATCGGTGGGGATCGAACACTCCCTTGAGTAGCACTTCGAGGGCAGGTCGGTTTGTGATGACGTCACGCCCGTCAATGGTCTTCCATGGAGCGTAGTGCTCAAACCCGCCAGTGAAGGAACTCATCGCCGCGCTGGTCCCATCGGAGATGACGGTGACGACATTGGGGATGAACACGCTGGGGATTTCACTCCGATAGGTCTGGATCTGATTCCAGGCTCTACGGAGTTTGGCGTTTATATCGGCTGAGTTCTTCAGCTCCAGTAAGCCGACGGGCAAGCCGTTGAGGAAAATGAGCATGTCGGGGCGGCGGTTGTGGCCGGCTTCGATAATGGTGAACTGGTTGAGTGCTCGCCAGTCGTTGTTCTCGGGTGAATCAAAGTCGACGAGCCGCAGGCGTACGGTGGAAGGCCTGCCGTCGTCACCAGTCGTTTCAACCGGCACCCCGCGCACCATCAACTCATAGAGTCGCTGGTTCTCAGTCATGACGTCCTGTGACTCCGCGCGCTGAATTCGCGCTACGGCAGAACGAATTAGATCAGGATCAGCGCCAGGGTTGAGGCGAGTAAGCGCATCAGTTACATGCTTCCACAGGATGCATTCACTCAAGGAATCCCTAACATCCTTTGGCGCAGCATCCACAGGCGCGTAACCGGTATGGAAACCAATCTCAGCCAGCCACTCCTTCGCTGCCTGCTCCACAGTTGACTCGTCGAAGTGATCAGTGCGCATCATCATCATTACCTGGATCAATGGCTTTGGCGGCTTCAATGGTGAAGCGGTCGAAGTCGGAGACGTAGTGGGCGTCCTGAACCTTACGGAACACCGCGAACTCCCGCAGGGCATGATCATCAGCCATCTTCTTGCTGATGGTCCCAGCATTGTCGAGAATCTCGCGTGCATCCAGTGTGAGAACTTGGTCGAGAAATTCCACCCAGTCTTCCATTGTGGTGGCGATTTGGCGGCGTGCTCGTGATTCTGCCAGATTAAGATATGCCTCCACCAGGCGGCCCAGATCCTTGAGTTCATCGGTAGTGAGGTAGTTCTTACCGACGGTGACATCGCTCCGAAGAATTTTTCCGTCTGGGCTGTTCTTCCACGAGGTGAGACCCATATACGGTTGGGACGCATCCGCACGCTCTTTGATGAGTTCGGCGGCGGTGTGACCGTGGACCGCGTAGTGCATTTTGTTCTGAACGGTGGCGAAGAACTGTTTTGCAACCGGCGAGGAGGACTCGTAATCGACAGCGGTGGTGAAGATATCGGTCACCTTCTGGTAGAAGCGCCGCTCGGAGAGACGGATCTCCCGGATCTCCTCGAGGAGCTGCTCAAAGTAGTCCACTCCGAGGATCTCACCCTGTTCCATGCGCGCACGATCGATGACGTAGCCGCGCAGTGTGAAGTCTCTGAGCACCTTGGTTGCCCACTGCCGGAAGTTTGTGGCACGGATGGAGTTCACCCGGTAGCCGACCGAGATGATGGCGTCGAGGTTGTAGTGATCGATGCCGCGCGTGACCTGCCGCGACCCCTCGGTTCGAACCATTCGGAAATTCCGAACAGTTGCCTCCCTCACAAGCTCTTGGGAGTCGTAGATGCTGGCGAGATGCTCATTGATGGTCGGCGCAGAAACACCGAACAGCTCAGCCATGAGCTTCTGGCTGAGCCAGATGGTGCCGTCCTCATAGCGCACCTCGATCGCCCCGTTCGCCTCACTGGTGAAGACGAGGAACTGCGAGGCGGAGACCTCCACGTGTTTGTTCTCAGACATCCGCGACCTCCTCATCTAGGGCTTCACTGACCAGGCACCCAGCCTCATCCACTCGCATCCGCCCACTCATGAGCTCCGGCAATAGTGTGTCGCGGAGCTCAGCGAGGATTCTCGTTTCGATGGAGCAATGATGTGCCATTTCTTCGAGCGCTAAAAGCTGTGCCGCTACGGTACCCTGCTCTTCGAAACGAATGAAGGGAACCTTTAGTGATCCTAGATTAGATGGGGAAAGTTCTGTCTGTCCTGTAGAACCCTCCGCCATTTGCTCGATCTCTGACTGCAGCGGAAATACGAGATATGGAAGTAATATCGGATAGATGCGCTGTGGATCAGCTTTTACGATTGTCATGTGACTGTCAGCGTAGATGGGCGCCTGATGACTCCAGCAACCGACTCTGCCGAGCGTACCCTGTCCCGTTGAATTGACAAGTAGATCGCTAAATTCTGCCATTGCGGCTTTCTTTTCACGTCTCCGAGGAAGCATCAAACGTGCTGAATTGAGTGATACCCACCCATCTCGAACACATCTTTGATTCAATACATGAATAGGTGTTTCCTCTTCATTCTTATAATATTTTGGAGTGACTCCCCGAGAGATGGACCTTGTATAATATTCGAGTGGCACCTTCGCTGAATCGCGCGTTAACCTCTCTGTATATGCGAGTCCCAGTTTTCGGCAGAGGGTCCGTTGGTGATTAAGGAGATCGATTTTGTTGTCCAGTGCCCTCAGTACCCCAGCAATCCGCCGCTGCTCCGGAAGGGGCGGGAGCGCGATCGGAAAAGAGAGTATTTGTCCCTTTGTAATTGCTTTTCGGGTTGCCCCAGCGGAGTGAGACAACATGAAATCTTTAAACCAGTCTTGCACTAGCCATTTCTGCAAGTACAGAGGAATGACGGCATCACTTGCTCTAATGATCGCAACATGCTGGTTCACTCTTCCGCCGATCATGACATCCGGGAGTAGACAGCATCTCAGGATCGAATCTCCCGTGATGTTTAACAGAACGTCATTCGCTCGCAATTCAACATTCTTTAACGAGCTAGCACTCTGATCGCTGAGAAAGGCCAGACCGGCATTACTGAACGAGTTATCCAAAACATTCTGTGACCGCACAAGCGGAATTCCATTATTGGTATACACGGAGGAGCCGCCACGCGGTGTCGCACCGCTTCCGACCTTACTCGTGACGTCGGAAATAGTCGCTTCTCGCCAATTCTTAGGAAGCTCGTATCCGAGTTCATGAAGCTTCATTTCGCTTCTCCCAGCATTGCGCGGATTTGGGCTTCGAGTTCGCGGCCGCGGTCGAGCTCGGCGAGGAGTTCGGCGGTGAGGCGCTTGATTTTCTGCTCAGCGGGCTCGGCGTCGGGATCTTCCCTCTGGTCGAGTCCTACGTAGCGGCCGGGGGTGAGGATGAAGTCGTTGTCGCGGATCTCCTCGAGGGTGGCTGCCTTACAGAATCCGGACACGTCCTCGTAGTTCTCGTGCGCGTTACGGGAACGCCAGGTGTTGTAGGTGTTGGCGATGTGCTCGATGTCCGCATCGGTGAGCTGCCGTTGTGCGCGGGTGATCATCTCACCCATGTTGCGGGCGTCGATGAAGAGCACTTCTCCGTGGCGGTCGCGGTGGCCGTTACCGTGCCGGTTCTTCGAGAGGAACCACAGGCACGCAGGAATCCCTGTGTTGAAGAAGAGCTTGTCGGGTAGTGCCACGATGCAGTCCACGAGGTCTGCCTCCAGGAGAGCTTGGCGGATGGTGCCGTCCGTCTTCGCTTTGGACGACAGTGCGCCGTTAGCCATGACGAAGCCCGCCGAGCCTGCGGGTGCGAGATGGTAGAGGAAGTGCTGGATCCATGCGTAGTTCGCGTTGGAGTCGTTCGGGATGCCATAGGCCCAGCGTGGATCATCCTCCAAGACCGCTGACCAGTACCCCTTCAGATTAAAGGGTGGGTTAGCGATGATGAAGTCCGCTCGCAGGTCAGGATGCTGGTCTTCGGTGAAGGTCTCCGCATCACGCGGGCCAAGATCTGCCTCGATGCCGCGTAGCGCCAGGTTCATCTTAGCTAGACGCCAGGTAGAGGCGGCTTTCTCCTGCCCGTAGATGGACAATGCATCCCGGCTACCCCCGTGTGCTTCTACGAAACGAGCCGACTGCACGAACATGCCGCCGCTGCCGCAGCAAGGGTCGTACACGCGGCCGGAGAAAGGTTGGAGCATTTCGACGAGAAGATTCACGACGCTGCGCGGCGTGTAGAACTCGCCGCCATCCTTACCCTTCTCTGCCCCGGCAAACATGCCAAGGAAGTATTCGTAGACGCGGCCGAGAATGTCGTCAGCCCCATGATCGCTGTCCGCACCGAAACCGATGGAGCCGATGAGGTCAATGAGTTCACCGAGCATCTCGTCCTTGAGGTCCTCGCGGCCGTAGTTGCGCGGCAAGACACCCATCAGCGTGGGGTTTTCACGTTCGATGAGTCGCATCGCCTCGTCAATGGCCTGGCCGATTCCCGGCAACTTAGCCTTGGCTTGTAACTGCTCCCAGCGGGCGCCATCAGGAATCCAGAAGACGTTCTTACCTGAATATTCATCTCGGTCTTCCAGGAATGATGGGATCTGGTCCTCGTCGATACCCTCGTTCATCAGTTCCTGGGTGAGCTCTTGGCGTCGCTCGGAGAACTTGTCGGAGACGTATTTGAGGAACACGAGTCCGAGTACCACGTGCTTGTACTCGGATGCCTCCTGGTTGCCTTTGGCGCGCATCGACTCGGCGGTCTCCCAGAGAGTTTGCTCGAGAGTCATTTCATCGCCCTTTTTACCCGCCATATGAGTCATCCAAACCTGTAGTTTTCTTGATACAGCGATTGTTCAGTTCATTGATCTCCATCAACTGGCAGTTCAACGCTTCACAGATACACACAAACGCTGCGGTCGTGACGGTCTCATCCTAGCTGAGCTTGCGAGCTTCGGGGTGGCGATTTTCACTTGCTCCTGGAAGTCTTGCTCAAACGATCATCTATCGACGAACATATTCCACAACGGTCTGGTTGGTTTTGAGGTCGCTAGTCAGGCCAATCATGAGGGTTTCTTTTGCTTCGTAGGACCCTCAAGGTTGTTGTAGTGCCTCTGCTACGGGTCCTTGCTGAATCGGATGGTGGTTGTGTTCCGAATGACGACTGGGTCCAGTCCGTTGAGGAAGCTACAGTTCCCAACCAGGATGACTTGCCGTTCGATGGATGTGAGAGCGATGTGCTCATATGTCAGATGTTGCAGGCGGCTCTGGTGCATGATTCGGTCCTACTGGTGGCGCATCGGTTTGTCGACTGCACGTGCACCCACGGTCATTTCTGTGCGTTGTTTGGTGCGATGGACGCAGATGAGCATGGCCCTCCTTAACGTGTTGTTTGTCGACCATGGCGGTCGGCAATGTGACTCAGAGGAGGGGACAGGATGTCTCAGAAAATCGCCAACAAGGGAGATGGCAACCAGATCGCTCAGTTCGGTGGGGACCTGAACGGGACACTCAATCAGATCAACGGAACACGGACATTGGCATCCCTGACACTGCCCGAACTAGGCGAGGAGTATCTGTTGGCCTGTTCGATCGTCTCAAGGGAGCGGAAGTCAAGACTCAAGACATCAGCAATCGCGGCGTTGGTATGCCTCCTGTGTTGCGGCATCACTGTCGTCATGTACAGGCTTCTGGGGAGCCCGTCGCTGAGCGAAATCATATTTAGCTTGAACAACGGATCGAAACTTGAGCTAAGTATGAACGTCACGCTCGCCGTTCTCCCAATCGGTGCTCTCATCTCAGGGGTGAGTGCATATTCGAAGGCGGCGAACCCAAGCGAACTCGAGCTCGATCGGCAAGAGCATCGAAGGGTGGCCTTCATGGTGGCCCGCCAGAGGGGCCTCTCCGAGCGAGAGTGGTACGAGGTCGTCGAAGCTGCCAAGCAGCGCTAGACGTCGGCAGGCGCAGGAGGATGTGCGTGCCCACGCCCTGCACATCCTCCCGCGCCCGCGCACAGAATCGCACAAATGTGCAGTTATAATCCATGTCACCGCACGAGTGTGCGCCGCTCCAGCAAGCAACGAGGCGGTTCGTGCCGATCCATGTCGAACGCTATTTATCTGGACTAACGCCGCCGCTAACACGTCTGACAAATCAGCCCACAACCGCCGCAACCACACCCCAAAAACCCACCCCGACCTCGTCCCAGACGGGCCCGGAAAGTGAACGCCACCACCCGCTTGTCCTAGGATTGGGGGCACGCCGACGCGCCCCCAAGGACGGGAGCACCCGGTACGCAGCAGCACCGCACACGCGGCACCGCAGGGCATGTCCAGCAACGATGACGGACACGCCAGGCACCACCGCACGCCCGCAGAGCCGCCGCACAACCACAACCTCAACACCGACGTTGACCCACACAGAGGAGACTCCTATGAAGCCCCGCCTCGCAGCTACAGCCCTCGTCGCCGCATCCGCATGCGCCCTCGCCCTCGGCGCCTGCAC
>QWCI01001205.1_pt1 | contig 15812 bp, 20 predicted proteins | sample 1972541 | NCBI WGS metagenome assembly QWCI01 (sample SAMN09866712, study PRJNA288562) | Human oral metagenome isolate term3_saliva, whole genome shotgun sequencing... | isolation source: mouth | host: Homo sapiens | place: USA: California | reverse complement strand
AGTTCTGCCATTATACTTGCAAGATTTGCAACTTCTATTGAATGTGTAAGAACATTTTGTCCATAACTTGTCCTATATTTTAATTTACCGTAAAAGTTTAACTATTTCAGAAGGAAGCATATCAACTCCTGATTCAAGAACTGCTCTTTTACCTTCTTCTAATACAACATCTGTAATTTCCATAACTGCTTTTTCAACCATTTCTTCAATCTTCGCAGGATGTATTCTACCGATCTTCTATTAATTTTTCAATTGCAAGTTTTGCAATTGCCCTTCTTACAGGATCAAATGCTGAAATTGTAATACTTTCAGGTGTATCATCAACTATTATTTGAACTCCTGTACACATTTCTAATGAACGTATATTTCTACCATCTTTTCCTATTATTCTACCTTTTATATCATCATTTGGTAATTCTACTATTGATACTGTACTTGTAGATGTATGATCTGCTGCACATTTTTGTATTGCAGATACAATTATTTCTTTTGCAATTTTTCTTGAATCATCTCTTATTTCTTCTTCATATTTTTTTATCATTTTAGCTTTTCTAAAATGAAGTGTCTTTTCAAGTTCTGATATTATAATTTGCCTTGCTTCATCTTTTGAAAGAAGTGCAATTTTTTCAAGTTCTGATTCTCTTTCTTTTTCAAAATTAGATACTTCTTTTTCCCTTCTTATAACCTCAGATTCTAAATTTTGTACCTTAATTATTTCCTTTTCAATTCTTTCTTCTTTCTTATTTAATTGTTCTTCTCTTTGAAAATTTCTTTTTTCTAATGCAGATATTTCATTTCTTCTTTCAACTATTTCACGATTTGTTTCTTCTTTTAACTTAATTTCAAATTCTTTTATACTAAGCTTAGCTTTTCTTAATTCTTCTTCTGCTTCCTTATTTGCTTTATCCAAAATTGTTTTTGCTTCATTTTCTGCAGTCCCGAAGCTTCTTTTCTGCTATTTCTTTTCTAACTATTATTCCTAAAATAATTGAAGTTGGTACTACAATAAAATATCCAAAAATTAATATTAATATTATATCCATGATTTTCCCTTCAATCTTTGTTGTTTTATTATTTAAATTTTTTAATATTTTAATTTCTTTAATCTTTTATTAATAAATTATTCTATGCTTAATTAATTTATGCTTTTTGATTTTTCAAGCTCTGTATGATATTATTATTTATGCAAATTTATATAAATATATTATTTAAATTTTAAATTCATACATATTAATTTTATCATAATATTAAATAAAAATAAACAAATAATAACTTAATTTACTGTATATCATGTATTTATATACTTTCATATATTAATTAATAATATTATTGTAAGACTTTAAAATATAATGTAAATTTAATAAATCATGATATAAAATATTGTAAAATTTAAGTTAAGTTAAAATGTATAAAAAAAGTATATAAATAATAGAATTTTAAAAACTTCAATAAGTTTAAATAATATAGTTATAAGAAAAGGAGAAAACATTGAATAAACAAGAAGAAATAAACGAAAATGATATTAATACTAAAAATTCCAATATTAAATTTGCTAATTATTTAGGTAAATTTAAATTAAAAATATTTTTAGTATTATTTTTAACATTACTAGATACAATTATAGTTATTGCATCACCTAAAATCATCTCAAATATAGTTGATCATGGTATTGCAACAAATAACAGAAATCAAATAATGCAAAATGGATTATACCTATTATTACTTTCATTATTTTCTATAATATTTTCTGTTATAACAACATATGTTGCAGCACAAATAGGATATGGAATAACTGCATTAATTCAAAAAGATCTATTTAAAAAATTATTAAATTTTTCTTTTAAAAACTTAGATAAATTCTCAACACCTACAATACTTACAAGAATAACAAATGATAGTGATTCTATTGGTAATGCTATTGTATTTACAGTTAGAATGGGCCTTCAAGCACCTGTAATGTTTGTATTTGCAATTTTTATGTCATATCAAATAAGTAGTGATTTATCTAAAATATTTTTAATAATTATTCCAATTTTAATAATAATTATAATGGTATTATTTAAAATAACATCACCTATTTTTAAAGAATCTCAAGAAAGAGTTGATGGTATAAACGGAGTTATCCAAGAAAATATTAGAGGTATCAGAACAGTTAAAACATATACAAGAGAAGAACATGAAATAACAAAATTTATGAGAGATAACAAACTTCTTAGAAATGTTAAACTTAAAGTTATATATATTATGACTATATTAGAGCCTATTATAGGTGTTCTTATAAATGCTGCATTAATTGGAGTATTATACTTTGGTGGTAATTTAGTATTTAGTGATAAGTTATCAAATGGTCAGCTTATAGCATTTATATCATATACATCACAAATATTTACTGGGTTATTCTTAATGGCTGGCATTTTAATGACAGTATTCCCTTCTATTATTTCATTTGGAAGAATTAAAGAACTATTAAATACACATTCTGAAATAATAGAAAAAGAAAATGCAATTGATAATATCCCATATGGTTCAAAACTAGATTTAGAGCTAAAAAATGTTTCATATTCTTATTCAAACAGTAAGAATAATACTTTAGAAAATGTATCACTTAAAGTTCCATTTGGTTCATCTCTTGGTATTGTTGGAATGACAGGTTCTCGGAAAAACAACTCTTGTCTCACTTATAACAAGACTTTATGATGTTACATCTGGTGAAATAATGCTTGGAAAGCATAATATTAAAGACTATACATTAGATGCATTAAACTCATATATCTCATTTGTATTACAAAAAAACACATTATTTACAGGTACTATAAGAGAAAATATGTTATGGGGAAATAATAATGCAACAGATGAAGAAATATATGAAGCTTTAAGAAAAGCAGAGATCTTACCACTTATAGAATCATATAAGGATAAACTTGACCATGAAGTCTTAATAGATGGTAAAAACTTCTCAGGTGGACAAAAACAAAGACTTACAATTGCAAGAGCATTTCTTAAAAAAGCTGGTATTTTAATCTTAGATGACTCTACAAGTGCTGTAGATAAAATAACAGAAAAAAATATACAAAATGCAATCTCAACATTATCAGAACATGATATAACTAAGATTATAATTTCACAAAGAATTTCATCTGTAAAAGATTGTGATAATATAATAGTTTTAGAAGATGGTAAAATAACTGCACAAGGTACTCATAAAGACCTTATTGCAAACTCTTTACTATATCAAGAAATATATAATTCTCAAGGAGGTGACTATAATGAAAAATAATAATTCAAATAAAAATGATGAAAAAGTTTTAAAAGAATTAAATGAACTACTTCCTAAAGAATTAGACATATCAGAAAAAAATAGAAAATTATATAAGGAATTATTAGAAAAACAATCTGCTAAAAATCCAGGTAAAACTTTTTTTAGAATATTATCATATATTAAATATAATATGAAAGCATATATCTTCGGACTTATACTACTAATAGTTTCTTCAATACTTTCAATATCACAAACATTAGTATTAAAACCAATTATAGATTCATTTACTAGTAGAGATTCATCACATTTTATAGAATCAATTATAATGTTTACTATATTAATGCTTTTAGCTCTTATTATAAACTATCTTGGAACATTAATAATTGCTAAAATAGCTCAAAACATTGTGTATAAAATTAGAAAAGAATTATTTAGTAAAATGCAAAAAATGGGAATTGAATTTTTTGATAAAAATCCATCTGGTGAAACAATTTCAATATTCACAAATGATGTTGAATTATTAAGTACAGCAATAGATCAAAGCTTATCAAAAATATTAATTTCTGTTATAACATTTGTACTTACTTTTGCCACTCTTATATATCTAAATATTCAATTAGCATTAATATCACTTGGACTAATCTGTATATATATTGTTGTAATGTATATATTTGCACAAAAAAGTACAAAACATGCAAGATTAAAACAATATAGGCTTGCACATTTAAGCCGGATATGCAGAAGAAATGGTATCTGGTATGAGAGTTGTTAAATTATTCAATGCAAAACATATAATAACAAATAAGTTTAATACATATGTTGATGAATTAGAAAATTCTAATAAAAAAACTATATTTTATGGAATAGTAATCCATCCTTTAACAAGAGCATTCTCATATGTTATTTCTGCATTTGTAGCAGTTATTGGTGGTAACTTTGTACTTGATAATATAATGACATTAGGTACAATTGTTTCTGTAACACAACTTGTTGACTCATTAACACGTCCACTTATGAATATGGCATCACAAATAACAACACTTACTAAAGCTATAGCAGGTGCCGAAAGAATATTTGGTATATTAGATATTGAAGAAGAAATTGATGAAGGAACAATTGATATTATAACTAAAGATGGTCAAGATTATTGGTATGATACAACTAAAACAGATATAAATGATGGTATAATTACTAAAGTAGATGCATCTGTAGTTATAGAAAACTTATATTTCAAATATGATAAATCAAATGAAAAATACATATTAAAAAACATATCTGTACATGCAACAAATGGTGAACAAATAGCATTTGTTGGAGCAACAGGGGCAGGTAAAACAACAATAACTAATCTAATAAACCGTTTTTATGAGATAGACAAAGGAAAAATAACTATTGATGGTATAGATATTAAAGATATAAAGAAAAATGCTTTAAGAAGAACAATTACAACAGTACTTCAAGATACAGTATTATTTAGTACAACAATATTAGAAAATATTCGTTATGGTAGACTTGATGCTACAGATGAAGAAAGAGCAGTACTTGCAAATTCTAAAATAATAATCCTAGATGAAGCAACATCTTCTATAGATACAAGAACAGAAGAACTTGTTCAAAATGCAATGGATAACCTTATGACAGATAAAACAACATTTGTTATAGCACATAGACTTTCAACTATTAGAAATTCTAAAGCAATCATCCTTCTTGATAATGGTGAAATAATAGAACGTCGGTGAACATGACTTCCTATTATCATTAAAAGGACAATATTACAAACTATATACTGGTAACAGTATTTTAGATTAATTAATAAATGTAAAAGAGGAAATAGAATTAATTACTATCTCCTCTTTTATTATTCCTTATAATATCTTTATTTTATTTAATATTTGTCAATTTACATTATATTATATATATTGTATAATTATATAGCATTAAACAAATAGGAGTAGGAGTATTAAACAATTTATGAAAATAATAAATAAACCAAATAAGATAAATAGTCCATTATCACAATCAAATTTAATTCGTGATTGGTTTTATCTAACAACAGAAAAACATGAAAACAATGTGGCATATATAAAAAAAGATAATTTGGGTATAAATCATAATATATTATATTATAAAGTTAAAAGACATGTATCTTTTTTAGCATATTCACATATAGAAAAGAAATTATTAGATGAAAAAGTAGTAATAATTCGGTCGTAATTCATATGAATGGATTGTATCATATCTTTCACTACTTATAACAGGTACAACAGCTGTACCATTAGATTCTGGACTAAAAGAAGAAGAAATTGAAAATTCAATATCTCGTATAACTCCAGCACTAGTTATATGTGATTCTAATAAGTTTGAATTAATTAAAGCTATTAAAGAAAAATTAAATCTTAATTTTGAAATCTATTTAACAGAAAAAGATAAACAAACAGAAACTTATGAGGATATCTTAACAGTACATGATGTTATATTAAATACTAAGGAAAAAACAACATTTAAAAAAGTAATTGACACAATTGATGAAATTAAAATAGATGAAAATAGTACTAAAATATTGCTATTCACATCTGGTACTACATCACAATCAAAAATAGTAGAATTATCAAATAAAAATATAACAAGTAATTTAAAAGCAATAGAAGCTGTAATACCTATAACTAGTAAAGATATAACACTTGCACTACTACCATTCCATCACACTTTTGGAATTCTTGGAGCATTAGTATTACTATTTTCTGGAGGAACAATAGCATTTGTTGAAAGTATGAAGAAATTCAAAGATAATATAAAAGAATATTCTCCAACATTACTATTCCTAGTACCTGCTGTATTAGAACTTGTATATAAAAAAATATATAGTGGTATAAAAAAATCTGGTAAAGAAGAATTAATTAATAAAATGATCAAAATATCAAATAAGCTTTTGGAATTCAATATTGATATTCGTAGATTATTATTTAAAAAAATAATTAATGAACTTGGACGGAAAAATTAAATTTGCATTTTCAGGGGCTGCTCCTATAAAAAAAGAATTAATAGAAGCTTATGAAAACTTTGGTATAACAATATTTCAAGGATATGGAATGACTGAAACATCTCCTGTTATATCTGCAGAAAATTACTGTAAAAAAAATCCTCGGAAGTGTAGGATTTCCTATGCCAAAAGTTAAAGTAAAAATTGATAATCCTGATGAAAATGGAATAGGTGAAATAATTGTACAAGGTGATAATGTATTTAAAGGTTATTTAAATGATCCTGAAAAAACAAATGAAGTTTTAATAAATGGTTGGTGCCATACAGGTGATATTGGATATATTGATGAAAATGGTTTCATATTTATAACTGGTAGACAAAAAGATATGATTGTTTTAGACAATGGTAAAAAAATCTTCCCTGAAGAAATAGAACATGTTTTGATGGATCTAGAATATATTAAAGATGTACTTGTATTTGCGGATAACTCAAATGGAGATGACGATTTAAAACTTACTGCTAAAATTAGAATTAATAAAAAAGAAATACAAGAAATGTATCCTAATTTAGAATATAATCAAATCTTACAAAAAATATGGAATGATATAAAAGAAATAAATACTACATTCCCTAAATATAAGTATATTAAAGATGTACTAATTACAGAAGAAGAATTTATAAAAACAACAACATTAAAAATTAAACGTTTTAAAGAAGTAGAAAAAACTAAAGAAGAACTTCAAAATGGAAAAACTATAAGTATAAAGAATATATAGAAGAAGGTTAAAATAGAATATGTTTGAAAAAATAAAACTAAATTATAATTTTAATGACTTAGAACCTAATATAGACAAAGAAACAATGGAAACACATTATGAAAAACATTATAATACATATAAAGACAATTTAAATAATGCAATTTCTAAGTCAAACGATTTTTCTAATATGGATATAATAGAAATTTTAAAAAAGATAACAGAAAATCATGATTATTACACTCAAATTCGTAATAATGGTGGTGGATATATAAATCATAGTATGTATTTTGAAATGTTATCACCCAATCCAAATAAACTTCCAGAAACTCTTAATAATAAAATTAATAAAGACTTTCGGAAATTTTAACAAGTTTAAAGAAGAAATTATTCAAAAAGGTCTTGCATGTTTTGGTTCTGGATGGGTATGGGTTATATCTGAGAATAATACTTTAAAAATAATTACAACACCAAATCAAGATAGTCCATATATGTATAACATGAATCCTATCTTAGGTATTGATCTTTGGGAACATGCATATTATTTAAAATATAAAAATCTTAGAAAAGACTATTTAGAAAATATATTTAATTGTATTGATTGGGAAATAATTAATACAAGATTAGAAAATATTAAATAAATAAAATATATAAAAAGATACTCCAACTTTTAAAAGCTGGAGTATCTTTTCTTTAAATGCTATATTATTCCTCTTCTACTGCATTATGATATACATTTTGTACATCATCATTATCTTCTAACATTTCAACAAGTCTTTCAATCTTTTCATATGATTTTTGATCAAGTTCAACATTATTTTCAGGTATCATAGAAATATTTGCTTCCATTATTTTAATACCTTTTTCTTCTAAAATTTGTAATATTTGTGAAAACTTAGATGGTTCTGTTATTATTTCAAAAACTTCATCATATGTTTTTAAGTCTTCTGCATCTACTTCCATTACAAGTTCTAACATCTCATCTTCTGTCAAATTTATATTTTCTCTATCAATTACAATTAATCCTTTTTTATTAAACATATATGAAACACATCCTGTTGTACCTAATTTTCCACCACTTTTATCAAACATGTGTCTTACTTCAGATGCTGTTCTATTTTTATTATTTGTCATTGCTTCAACTATAACTGCAACACCATTTGCTCCATATCCTTCATAAACTATTTCTTCATAATTTTCTGTACTACCTGCTCCTGATGCCTTTTTTATAGCATTATTTATAGTATCATTTGGCATATTGTTTGCTTTTGCTTTTGCAATAACTGCAGCAAGTGTTGCATTTCCTTGTGGATCTGGTCCTCCTGCTTTAACTGCAACATATAATTCTCTTCCGAAGTTTTGTAAATATTTTACCTCTTACTGCATCTTGTTTTCCTTTTCTTGCTTTAATATTATTCCATTTACTATGTCCTGACATACTATCCTCTTTCTATTTTAAAATTTCTTTTTCATCATTCCTAAATATGAACATATAGACTCTGTCATCTCTTTTATTTTTTCATATCCATTTTTATTTATATTTGCTTGTCCAAAGAAAACCCTATAAATTGTATTTTCTTCTGTTTCTGCAATTTGTCTATTAAATAGTTTAACTTTTTTTCTTAATTCTGTCAATTTTTCTTCTATTTTTTCTAATTTTCCTTTTTTCTTCTCTACTAAATATATACTTAAACTACTTAGATATTTTTCATATCCATCTAAATTATATCTTAATTTAGCACCTTGTCTTGTATATCCTTCTTTTTCACATTCTACTGCAAATTTAGCAAGTATATATATACCTGCAAATATTGTAAGTGCAACATATGGGTTTAAATATTCATATATTGTATATAACATAAGTACTGGTATTAATATTACTATCATTGAAAAATCTACTCTTTGTTTTACTCTCTTATATATCCCTATATTTACAAATTTTTGTTTTTCTTTTTCTATTTCTTCATAAAGTTCTGTCATTATCTCTGCAGAAATTATTCTAAATTCTTTATTAATATCTAAATAATCAATTTTACTATCATTATTTTTATCTGCCATATATATTTTCTCTAATATATATTTATCAATATAGTTTAATTTTTTTATTTCTTCTTCCATCTTATAATTAATTTTTAAATATTCTTTTTCAATTGTTATATACCCATATACATTAAGCTTCATTAATATTGCTTCTACAAGATTTTTTGTTTCAACCCTATTTACATATATATCTCTATCATATAATGTATATGCTTTAATTAAGTCTTCTCCTACTTCTGATTTAAACTCTTCTTTAGGATCTTTCTTACTTGTTATACCATTTTCAAATATTCCAAATATTATTTTTAATATATATTCTAAAATTTGATATGCTATTAATATATATAATGAAAGTAGTAAATATTTCTTATATATATATGAAAGATAATTTCTTTTTGCTTTTCTGTCTTGAAACTCTTGGAATTTTTCTTCATGTTTTTGTACTAACTCTTCTGGTGATGGAAATTTTATTTCTTCTAATTTTTCTCCATATTCCTTTTTAATAGCTTCTTGTGGCATTATCATATATATTTCTATTTCTGACATTTTAGGCATATTTACAACCTTTAAATTAATTGTATTATCATATACCCTCACATTACTTGTTGGAAGTCCATTAAATAATGTTCTTACATCTTCAATATTTATACTATTTCCAAATATTATATTTAAATTATAATTATTTATCCATTTAGCATGCTTATTTACAGCAAATTGTTTTTCTTTTTCTTCTTTTTCTAAAATTGTAGGTAATGTTTCAAGCTTTCCTTCAGAATCTTTTTTAAGTTCTTTTTTTTCAACTTCTTTATCATCAATCCTATAGTCTAAATTTAAAGGTAAATCAAAAGCATATTTTTCATTAAATTTTTGAACAATTTGTTTTGTTGTAAATTCTATAATATATGAACTATATATTATACTTTTTGTAAAAGTTATACAATCATCTGTTGTCTTACTTTCTATCTTATATTTTCCAAATGCATTTATACCATATACTTTAACATTTCTTGCATCAATTGTTTTTAAATCAATACATTTTTTTACCTTTTCATTATATGTTAAATTATTTTCAAATAATACTGTTTCTTCTATCTTAGCAGTACCATCTTCTAATATTTCAATATTTTGATCTACTTTCTCTATTCCTGAAATACCGATGTTCTGTTGGAACTAAAATTATTAATATACATAGCATAATTATTAATGCTTTGTATATCTTCTTATACATACCAATTTTTTTCATTATTCTTTTGTACCCCTATATATATTTATATATTTAAATTATATAATATATACTATATTTTTTTCTATATATTTTAAAAAATGTGTATAATTTGTAAAATTATATTAAAAATATTCTGATATTCCTTCTAAATCTCCAAAGTCCATCTGTCTTAACACTTCATACAATATAATTGCTACACTATTAGAAAGATTTAAACTTCTTAATCCTTTCCCCATTGGTATTCTAATTGCTTTTTCCATATTATTTTTTATTAAATCTTCTGGTAACCCTTTTGTCTCTTTACCAAACATTAAAAATATATCTTTTTTAAAATCATATTTTACATCACTATACCTATTCTTTGCTTTAGTTGTTGCAAGATATGTATTATTAAGTCCATATTTTGATATATATTCTTCTAAGCTTTCATGTATTTCAATATCAAGCTTATCCCAATAATCAAGTCCTGCTCTTTTTACTGCTTTTTCTGATATATCAAATCCAAGTGGTTTTATTAAATGTAATTTTGCTCCTGTTACAGCACATGTCCTACTTATATTTCCTGTATTTGCTGGTATTTCCGGTTCTACCATTACTATATGTATCATTCTATTCTCCTTCTATATTTTTCATTATAATTATATATTATATACTTTTATTCTTAAATATACAAAAAAGAGAGGCATTTGCCCCCCCTCTTTTTTTATAATACACTACTATGCTTTATCCAATTTCAAATAACATTTGAGATATTGAAATATGCTCTTTATATCCAATAATTTGAGCTATATCAGATATATATATGCCTGATACTTGTTCAAGCTCATATAATCTGTTGATAGTAAGTCTTATGTCTTCATTTAACTGTTTTCCGATTTTATAAATTTCTGGAACAATTTTCGTTCCATATCTTTTTAAGAAATGTTCTACAGTTTCTTTAATGAATTCCCTCTCTTTTTTTAAATTTTTTTTCTTTTCCAGAATTTTCTCTTTTTCTATATCAAGTGCATGGTGACTTGAATATATCATGTACTTTTCAGAAAAATCAGCTATGGATTTTAAAATCATTTTAAGAAGTTCATACCTTTCCTTATCGTAATAACTTCCTAATATCAGAAGCTCATTTCTTTCAGCTTCTATTTCTTGTTGAATTTCGCTAACCTCCCTTATACTTTTAGGATTAAAAGCGTTTTCAGAAACTAAAAAATCTAACATTTAGAATCACTCCCTTTAAATTAAATTATTTTTGCTAAATTATTAAATATATTTATATATCCATTCCATTTCTGAAATTGGATATAGTCTTAAATTATAAAAAACGGCTATATCTTCTATCGCTGTTTCTTTCAAAAGAGCGAAGAATAGTCCAAAATTATCCTTCAAAATTTTTCTATATTTTTGGGATATTTTCTTATTTCTTATCTTCTTTATCTCTTCAAGATCTTGGAGTAATTCTTCTTCACTTACTTCATTGATCTGAATTAATTTATTGTAATCATTTTTATGTAGTGCCATTTCCACAACATTTTTTACTAAATCTAATTTTTCTTTAAAATTTTCTATTTCTAGCCTTCTTTTTATTATACCTTTTTGAAGCAAGAAATTAATTAATTCTATATTATCTTCTATCATCAATTTTAATAATGATAAATTTGATAATTGTTCTTCTGTTATTTTAATTTCATCTTGATTTTTCATTTTTTTCATCTCCTTAAGTTGTATTAATTAATACCTCCTTTATCACTTCATATTGCAATTATATCACAGTTTTACATTAAAAAAAAGGATATAACTCAATATATCCTTTTTACAGGTGAATTTTATATTTTTTCAATAATAATTTTCTCTTGATCTTCCTTTAATTTCTCTATTTCTGAAATATCGTTAAATAGATCTCTTACAAAAAGATCAAATTCCAAAGGATAACTCCCCTTTGGAAAATTATTTTTAGTCTCAAATTCTTTAATTGTTTCTCTCTCTTTTTTATACTTTTCTATTAAAAAAGAATTTTTTTCTTCACTTTCCTGCAAATTATTTTTATATAGAATTATATGAAATCTTTCTTTATATAATTCCATATAATCTTCAATTTCTTTATTAAACTCTTTTAACTCAAAAAAATAGTTCTTCGCTTTTTCTGTTTTTATATAAGGTTCTAATTTTTTTAATCTAAGAATAGCATACTTAACCTTTATTTTTAAATCAAAAAAGCTTTTAACTACTTCTTTAGAAAATAATTTTTCATTTATTTGTAGCATTTTACTCACTTCCTTTTATTATGATTTTATATAAATTCACCTATTTATTTTTTCATTTTAAATTCTTAATAAAGAATTCAATTACCTCCTTTTACCTTTTTAGTATATCATAACTCTACTTATAAAAAAAGGATATATTGCTAAAATATACCCTTTTGTTTCTTTTATTATTCTTTTTATTATTTTTTATTATATATTATCTCTTCTAATAACCTCAACAATATCTTGACTCTTAATAGACTTCTTAGCAAAGAATGTACTTACAAATGTAATTCCATATACAAGTATTATACTTATAGCAAGTGCTATATAGTTTATACTTCCAAGCATATCTGCTATAAATCTAAAGTCTATATTAACATTCCCTTTGTCTATTATAACTTTTGTTGCAAATAATAATAGTAGAGAAACTACTATACCAAAAATAATACTTCTTAAACATGCAATATAGTTTTCACCTCTAAGCATCTTATCAAATTGTTTATCACTCATACCAACTGATTTTAATATTGCAAGTTCTCTACTACGAAGTAATATATTTATAGTTATAGTTGTAAATATGTTTACAACAGACATTAATATTACTAGTATTAAGAATCCATATAGTAATAATTGGAATATTGTTATCATTCCTTTAATTATTCCTATAACTCCTGATGGTGTAATTATAGTTTCTGTAAACATTTGTACTTTACCAAAGTCATATTCTTTTTCAAGGTTTTCTTGTTGTTGTTTCTTCATTATATCTTCTATTTTCTTATCACCTTTTAAATCACTTTGATAAAATCCTCTAAAATTAGGTCCTCTTTCATCATTTCTTACAATATTTGCAAATGTTTTTTCATTAACATATGCTTGTAAATATATTGAACCTCCAGTTGATGCTCTAAGAGTTAATTCACTATTTACAGGTGCTTTTGCTATCTTTAACTTATTACCATATATTTCTATTTCTTTTCCAATTATTTTAGATTCATCAAATATTGGCTTTTCTACTAATGTTCCATTTTCTTCTAAAATTTCAACATTACTTAAATATATTTCATTATCTTTTATATCATTTAACCCAAACTTATCTTTATCACTATATACCTTATTTGTTGCAAACTGAATTGATATTTGTGTTTTAGCTTTTTGTCTTGAAGAATCATCTATACTATTAAACCTATTTTTCAAATAATTATCTGTAACTGTTTTTAATAATTCTTCATTCTTATCTATTTTCTCTAAATATTCTAATGCAGTTGAAAGTACTGCCCTATTTATTTTTAAAGAATCTTTAGATTCTATTTGTTTTGCATAATCTTCTATACCAAATTTAATAATTTCTTGTACATCTTTTTCAGAATATTTAACATTAGATTTTTTCCTATTATTAACTGAACCATCTTTATCAACTATATTAATATGAGTTATTTCAGCAATATTACCATTTCTAAATAATGAATTTGTTTGTGCTTCTAATAATGATATTTGTCCATTTATTTGAGCTCCTAATGTCCCTATAACAAATATTAAGATAAATGCTATAGCAAGTGATAATGTTGCTATTCTAAATCTCTTTTTAGCCCTTTTCATGTTCTTTCTTGCAAGGTCAAATTCTATTCCGAATAATTTTTTAGATATATTAGATGTTTTTACTTTTTTAGTGTTAACTACATAATCATCTTTTCCTCTAATATTTTCTATTGGTGATATTCTTGTACTCTTTATAGCTGGTATCATTGCAGCTAATACTACTGTTATACCTGTTGATATTGCAACTAAATAGAATGCATGTATATTTGTTGTATATATAAGTGACATTTGAAGATCATTTTCAACCCCCATACTCTTTATCACATTTACCAATGTATCGTTTATATATCCAACTACTAAATAGTCTCCTACCATACCACATATATATCCTATAACAATACCTGCTACTGATAGCACTAATGCTTCAAATAATATCATAACATATAGGCTTGAATTTTTTATACCTAATGATTTTAATATACCATATTGTTTTCTTCTTTCAACTAATGATAAATTAAATGAATTATACATTATAATAATACCAGATACTGCTACTATAACTATAAGGACATTTCTCATCATTTCTAATGTAGCTATAACATTATCTGTAGAGCTTTCATATCCTTGTAAGTTTGCATTTTGTAATCTTAATAGGCTCTTGTTTACAGCCATCTTTATACTTCCATTTTTAGGATCTTCTTTTAATGTTTTTGATATTTCTTCTGCTGTATCTTTTACTTTCTTCCCTTTATCTTTTATATATATACCAAAAATCTTACTTATAGCTTCTTTCTTTTCTTCTTCTGTAGCTATTTTAACTATTCCTATATTTACCTCTGAATCGTTTGAATCAAATGCATTATTTACATATCCTACAATTTTGTATTCTTTACCATTCATAGTAATAGTTGTCCCATTTACTCCTAATATATCTACCCCTAAATATGGGTTTAATATTGCTTCTTCAAATTGTTTAGTTTCTTCTTGTTGCTTATTATAGTCTTCTCCATCTTTATTTAATTCATATTTTTGAATATACCATTTACTAGGTTTAAGCTTACTCATTTGTTTTTGTATTTCTGCTTGTATTTCTTCATTTGAATGAGTATCAAAATAATCTTTCCCCTTTTCCTTTGTTATATCTTCTTGTATTTCTCCCTTATCCAAAGCTTTTGAAATAGTATAATATTCCATAACCTTTTCAGTATTCTTATCTTTTAAAAGGTTTTTATCATAATTTTTGTCTATATTTTCAACTGAAATACTATAATCACCTTTTGTTTCTTTAAATGTTTTTTCTAAACCTTTAATTGCACTTTCATACATAATGCTTATACCTGCAAATGTTGCCACAGTTATAATTATCATTACTAATGTTGTAATTGTTCTGTTTTTGTTAAGCATTAAATTTTTCCATGAAAGTTTTATAATATCCTTCATCTATTCTTATTCTCCTATCTCTGCTCTTAATCTTTCTTGTTTACTATATCACTTTTAACATTTCCGGTCTTCTATAACTATCATTCTACCTGCTCTTCTTGCAAGTTCATCATCATGTGTTATCATAATTATAGTATGTCCTTCCTTTTTGTTTAATTCTTCTAAAACTTTCATAACTTCTTCTGCATTCTTACTGTCTAAGTTACCTGTTGGTTCATCTGCAAGTATTATAGCAGGATCATTAAAAAGTGCTCTACCTATAGAAACTCTTTGTTGTTGACCTCCTGATAATTGATTTGGAAGTTTCTTTCTTTGTTCTGTTAATTCTAGTATTTCT
>QWCI01000981.1_pt1 | contig 15816 bp, 4 predicted proteins | sample 1972541 | NCBI WGS metagenome assembly QWCI01 (sample SAMN09866712, study PRJNA288562) | Human oral metagenome isolate term3_saliva, whole genome shotgun sequencing... | isolation source: mouth | host: Homo sapiens | place: USA: California | reverse complement strand
CCGGGAGGCGCGGGCGCAGGGTTCAGCGATTCAGCTCAGGCACCTAGCTGATCAACTGACCGTTATCGGCGAAGTGGTACCAGGTACCCCAAATCTTCAGCCAGCCAGTGGCCATCGCGCCGCTGCCGGGCTGCAGGTAGTACCAGTAGCCACCCTCCTTCAGCCACCCAGTGACCATCGCACCATCAGAAGGACTCAGGTAGTACCAGGTGGACCCCACCTGCACCCATCCTGTCGCCATCACACCGCTGTCAGGACTCAGGTAGTACCAACGCGCACCAGAAAACACCCAGCCGCTGGTCTGAGCACCCGACGCCTCGTGGTAATACCAGGCACCCTGATCCTTCACCCACCCGGTGCGCATGTACCCGGCCGCATCAAAACGATACGTGGAACCATCAATCACCAGGGCCGCGCTCGACGGGTAAGAACCATCCTCGTAGCGATACCACCACCCACGAGCACCCCACTTCCACTCCCCGGTCTTCGGGGCGGCCTTGAGGTCTACCTTCACGGTTCCCTTGTTGAGCGGCCAGTCCCACACCTGCAGGTAGACGGTTGACGGGTCGCCGCCCGACCGCTGGGCAATCGTCGAGATCGGCACGTCGTAGTGGTAGTGGATCAGCCCGTCCTCCCCTTGCTCGCCCCAGTGGTACTCCTTCTCCTGCATGAAGGGCGCTCCGTCAGCCGTCGACGAGAATCCGTACCCCGCGATATAGGAGGAGTCGGTGACGTCGAAGGACAGCGTACGCTCATTGCCCTCGCCCGTGATCGTCAGGTTCGAGACGACGGGTGCCTGCGTGTCGAGGCGAATCACGTGCGTCAGCTGCTGTGTCGTCGGAGTCGCATCAGTCGACGTGCCTTCGATGGTGAGGGTGTAGGCACCGTCCGGCAGCTCGTTACCCGCCGCATCATATCCTTCAAATATAGGGGTGCTGTCGAAATGCTCTTCCGCGGTGGTCACCTCAGTAAAGCGCCCGTTAAAGTACGAGTGGCTCTTGGGCACACTCCCGTACTCGTACGAGCGCACGACTTCCCCTGTCTCGTTGGTGTAGGTGTACGTCAACTTGTCGACGTCTCGCAGCAGAATCGTCGCCGGGATTGCGTACGTCCTGGCGTTTTCTTCCGTCGAGCGGGAGATGATGTACAGGTCGCGGTCATTCGTGCTGATCGCCATGGACTCTTCCGGATCGAAGGGGTTCAGTTGCCCGAGGGTCAGCCTATGGAAGGTCATTGTGGACGTGCCGATCTTTCCCTTCTCGTACACGGGGCTATCGAAGATCGTCGGCTGTTCCTCGGCACCGTAGAAGCCCAGGTAGGGAACGGTCAGGCCGGGTTGTCCGTCTGTGCTCGTGAAGGTTACGGCACCGTCGATAAACGTGCCCTGAGGAGTGTGTTCCGCCGCGAACGAGGCAAATTCGGCTGTCGGGGTCACCGTGATGGTCACGGTGGCGCTCGACTTCGCGGGAACGGTCACGGAGTCGGAGGAGAAGGTCAGGTCGATCCCCTTGCCCGTCCAGTTCGTCGCGTGCCCTGTGTAGAGGAGGAAGTTCACATCCTCGGACAGGGCCTGGCCGCCGAGCGTGTACGTGTGGGCGGCGTCGGACACGTTGGTCAGCTGTACCTGGAAGGTCCACCCGTCGGTTCCGTCTCCGAGCTCAGCCTTGGGACGTGAGGAGTCCGCAGCTCCCACGACGCTCGGATACACCGGCGAGGTCGTGGCCCCCACCGCGTCCACGAGGCCCGCGCCGACTCGGCGCGGCGAATAGAAGGCTCCGTCCGCCTTCGTCGCATCCACAATCGGGTGGGCCGTGCCCATGAGAAGGTTGGTGACCACCGCGTTCTTGTCCGCCGCGCTCATCGCCGCGAAGGCCGGGTCGGTCGCAATGCGCTGGCGCACGAGGGCGGCGACGCCCGCCACCTGTGCCGAGGCCTCGGCTGTGCCTGTTGCGTCGTCGTACTCGTTGCCCGGCTCAGACGATGTCACACTGCCACCGGGAGCGGCGATTTCAGGCTTCAGCCTGAGATCAGGATTCACGCCCCACGAGGAGGAATTCCACGGGGCCAGGCCCCCCTCCCCCTGATCGTTAGATCTGAGAACGGCTGCCACCGACAGGACGGACGAATATGCAGCAGGCGCACCAACCGAACTCATCTGGGGGGAGAGAGTCCGCCACTCAGCGCGTCCGTAATCGCCAGCCGGCGCTACAACCGTCATTCCCGCGTTGGAGAGCCTGTCATAGGCCCGCTCGTAGAGTCTTACCGCATCGCCACTAATATCGCGGTCCGACATGAAAGACACGGCGACAGTGTCTGGCCTGATCACCATCGCATCGTCCAGGGCTGCCAGCAGGTCGCTATCACGCGCGACGTTCCGGGAGTCAGAGACAACCTTCGCGACAACGAGCTGAGCCTGCGGCGCAGCGCCCCTATATGCTTCGCCGCTGGCGGCGGCGAGGCCAGCCATACGAGTGCCATGCACGTGCCGCGTATAGCTTTCACGGTCATGCTCGTAACCGACCAGTACGTCCGTGTCACCGTCCGCATAGTCATAGACGAAGGGGATCTTGTCGCTGACCCACGCGCCCCCCTTGCCAGCCCCGAGGCTCGCTATCAGGGATGTCATGTCCGTCTGTGTGAGGCGCAGTGACGCACTATCCATAGAACCCGAGAATGCCTCGTGCGAGGTGTCAAGGCCCGTGTCGATCACCTCAATGACGAGTCCCTGCCCCTGCTGGACTGCCTGATCGGCGCGCGTCACCCCCGCTGGATTGGTGATCTTGGTGCTATCGCCCCACAGGAATTCCGGATATATGATCGGCTCGCGCGCGCCCTCCGCGAACGCGGCCGCAACACCGCGCACGCCCTTGATGGCCTTGAGGGCGGACCTGGGTGCCTTGAGCGCAAAGCCCTCGAACACGTGGTGGTAGTCCCGCACGTACTCGATGGTCGCCCCAGGCGTCGCGGCAGCTACCGCTTGTCCGAGGCGCTCTCTCACTCCCTCGAGATCCGCAGCGCCATCTTCGAGCTGAACGATGAACGTTTGCTGTGCGTCGTCCGCAGCGTCGGTACCCTGCGACACCTCGGCGTGATCTACATCGATCGCGTACGAGGCCGGGGCACTCATGGTGGTGATGGTCAGGGCACCGGTCGCGACGAGCGCCAGTACCGTCATTTTGCAGTGGGACATGCGTGTTTCCCTTTCTTAACAACTGCGTTATGGGGGCGCGCATTGCCGCGCCGATCCATCCCTTTAAGAGTAACTGAAAGTAGGCCAGGCAGGGACCGGGAGGCGCGGGCGCAGGGTTCAGCGATTCAGCTCAGGCACCTAGCTGATCAACTGACCGTTATCGGCGAAGTGGTACCAGGTACCCCAAATCTTCAACCACCCAGTGACCATCCCACCACTGCCAGGCTGCAGGTAGTACCAGTAACCACCCTCCTTCAGCCACCCAGTGACCATCGCACCATCAGAAGGACTCAGGTAGTACCAGGTGGACCCCACCTGCACCCACCCCGTCACCATCACACCAGTCTCAGGACTCAGGTAATACCAGTGCACACCACTGCGCACCCACCCACTGGCCTGAGCACCCGACAACGAGTGGTAATACCAGACACCCTGATCCTTCACCCACCCAGTACGCATATACCCAGCCACATCAAAACGATACGTGGAACCATCAATCACCACAGCCGCATCAACCGGGAAAGAACCATCCTCGTAGCGATACCACCACCCACGAGCATCATGCTTCCACACGCCAGCCTTCGGCGCAGGAACAGGAGCATCGACGTGAATGGTCGCACTGGCCATGACAGAAGGCTGGGTCGGATCAGCAACCGTAATAGTCGCATCCCCCACACCCACCGCACTCACGACACCATCCGCACTCACCGTCGCCACAGCCTCGTCCGACGACAACCACACCACAGAGGTCACCGTCGCATCCACAGGCTCATACGAAGCGGACAGCGTCACACTCTCCCCCACCACCAACGACGCCAACTCAGGCGACACCGACAGGGAGGTCATCGCGACCGGCTTGATGGTCGCGGTCGTCGTCCCCTCGTTGTCGACCCAGTCCCACGCGTAGAGGTAGATGGTCGAAGGATCGACGCCGAGCCGACTCCGGACATCGACAATCTTCACGTGATAGTGCTCGTGGAAGAGGCCGTCATCTGCGCGGTGACCCGGATACTCTTCTTCCTTCCACAGGCTGAGCGCGCCGTCCGGGGTGGCCTTGAAGCCGAAGCCGGCAATCGGCGAGGCGTCGGTCACGTCGAAGGACAGTGTGGCAGCGTCCCCCTCGCCCGTGATTGCAACGTTCGAGATGATGGGCGAGGCCGTGTCCACCGAGAAGCTGTAGCTGGTCTGCTGAGTCGTTGACGACGGCCCGTAGGTGGCGGCCTCAATCGTCACCGTGTAGCGGCCGTCGGGCAACTCGTTACCGTCCGCGTCGTAGCCGTCGAAGCCCGGAGCGCATCCGGGCGACATGAACTCAACATTGTGCATGCCACGCCAGTGGTCATCGTAGAACGCCTTGTCCGCCCGATCACACGTGTAGGTGCTCACGGTCGCCCCGGCCTCGTTCGTGACCGTGTAGGTCAGCGACGGGACGGCGCGCAGGAGGATGGTCCCTGTAGCAGCCCTGGTACGCGCGCCAGCCTTCGTGGAACGCGTGATGACGAAGCCCTCGGGGTTGAAGTCGTGCAGCGCCCTCTCGTCTTCGATCTCGAAGGGGTTGAACTGCCCGAACGGCAGGTTGCCACTCATGAGTGTCGTGCCGAAGCCAACCTTGTGGTTGTTCGGGCGCTGCTGATCAAAGACGCTCGCCGCTCCCCACGAGCCGTAGAAGCCCAGGTAGGGAACCGTCAGGTCAGGCTGTCCGTCCGTGCTCGTGAAGGTCACGGCACCGTCGATGAAGGTTCCGTTGGGCGTGTTGCTCGTCGCGTACGAGGCAAACTCGTCCTTCGGGGTCACCGTGACGGTCACGGTGACGCTCGACTTCGCGGGAACGGTCACAGAGTCGGAGGAGAAGGTCAGGTCAATCCCCTTACCCGCCCAGTTGGTGGAGTGCTGACTAAACAGTATGCTCGAGACGCTCTCGGAGAGGGCCTGCCCGCCGAGCGTGTAGGTGTGGGCAGCGTCGGACACATTGGTCAGCTGCACCTGGAAGCTCCACCCGTTCGTACCATCGCCCAGGTCAGCCTTGGGGCGCGAGGAGTCCGCAGCTCCGACCACGCTCGGGTACACCGGCGAGGTCGTGGCCCCCACCGCGTCCACAAGGCCCGCGCCAACGCGGCGCGGCGAATAGAAGGTCCCATCGGTCTGCGTCGCGTCCGGCATCGGGCGCGCAGTGCCCATCAAGAAGTTCGTAATCACCGCGTTCTTGTCCGCTGCGCTCATCCCCGCGAAGGCCGGGTCGGTCGCCACGCGCTGACGCACGAGGGTGGCGATACCCGCAACCTGAGCCGAGGCCTCGGCCGTGCCGGACATGCGACCGTAGTAGTTCCCGGGGCTGGCCGACATGACGGCCCCGCCGGGCGCGGCGATCTCGGGTTTGAGGCGCAGGTCGTAGGTCGCGCCCGTACCGGAGAAGTCGGAGACGCTGATCGGCTGCGACCCCTGCTCCGCCATGGTCTGCTCATCGACCGAGGCCACCGCCAGGGTCGAGGGGTAGAACGCGGGGAAGCCGAGCAGCCCCGTATCCGGGTCACTGGTGTAGCTGTTGTTCTCGTTATTTCCGGCCGGCGCGTTCACGACGATACCCTCATCACTGAGGGTCTGGTACACCTGCGAGTAGAGCGCGACCGAGTCAGTGCTCATCCCCTCAAGGGTCGCGAAGGACACGGTGAGCGCGTCAGGCTTCAGCACTGCCGCGTCGTCGAGAGCGGCCAGCAAGGAGCTGTCGTTCGCGGTGTACGTGTTTCCCCTGGTGGCCTTCGCGACGATGAGCTGTGCGCCGGGGGCTGCACCCGTCAAGGCAGTGCCGTTGGCGGTCGCGAGAGCCGCGACGTGCGTGCCCTGTTCGGATGCCCATCCGCCCTCGCTCCCCGGTATCACATTCGCGTCACCGTCGCCATAGTCGTAGGCGAAGGGGATCTTGTCGCTGACCCATGCGCCGTTCTTGCCAGCACCGAGGTCTGTCATCAGGGACGTCATGTCCGTCTGCGTGAGGCGCAGCGAGGCGGCATCCATCACGCCCGCGAAGGCCTCGTGCGAGGTATCAACCCCCGTGTCGATGACCTCGACGACTTGCCCCTGGCCCCTCTGGGAGGCTGCCGCAGCAGCGGTCATACGCGAGGCCGCGCCCAGATCTGACGAATCAGCAGGATTTCCATACCCGCCCTGGATGCTCCAAAAGTCGGGGTCGGTGACCGGATCGTGGTACCCCTCAACAAAGGCACCCGCCACGCCCTGCGTCGCTTTGATGGCCGAGAGCGCGGAAGCCGGTGCCTTGATCGCGAGGCCCTCGAAAGTGTGCGTGTAGTCCCGCACGACCTCCATAGTCGCGCCCGGCGAGGCCTGGGCGACGGCGTCACCAATACGTTTCTTGGCGTCGGCGAGCCTGGCAGCAGGGTCGCCGCTCCCCTCCTCAAGGTGGACGATGATCGTGACCGACGAGGTGGCATCGGCCAGGTTCGGTGACGAGGCCTCGGCGCGGTCCGCGTCGGCCGCGAACGAGGGCAGCATCGTCGTTGTAGTGACAACGAGGGCACCGGAGGCGACGAGCGCCAGTGCCGACAATCGACGGTGAATCATCTGTGGCTCACTTCGTTAACAAATGGACAGGGGATGCAACGTGCAGCAGTCCCTACCGTCAAGGGTAGACGATACAGGTGCTTACTGCGACATGCTTATTGCGAATTTTTTCCATGATCTGTCAAAGTCATATTCGCATGTTCTGTTGATGGAGCACGCTCATGACCATCATTTCTCTGTCACACGCGGGGAGGACTCTGACCATGAAATAACTTGTATGCGTACATCGACCGTCGTTTGACATCGACGTTGACACTCATGCTGAGCATCACGGGCTGACGAAAGACCCGGGTCCGCTCCCCGGAAGATTCCGGGGAGCGGACCCGGGTCAGTTCGTCGACTCGTCAATCAGCCGATCCACTGGCCGCCATTCGAAAAGTGGTACCACGTACCCGAGATCTGGAGCCACCCAGTCGCCATCGCGCCGCTGGAGGGGTTCAGGTAGTACCAGGAGCCGCCATCCTTGAGCCAACCGGTCGCCATATCACCGGCAGCATTCAGGTAGTACCAGGCCGAACCCACCTGCGTCCAGCCCGTCGCCATCGCGCCGCTGGAGGGATCCAGGTAGTACCAGGATCCGCCGACGAGAGTCCAGCCGCTCGCCTGAGCACCCGATCCAGTGTGGTAGTACCACGAGCCGTCGTCCTTCACCCAGCCCGTGCGCATGTATCCGGACGCATCGAATCGGTAGACCGTGCCACCAATCGTCACCGCCTGGTCCTTCGGGTAGGAGCCGTCCGTGTTGCGGTACCACCAGCCGCGAAAATCCTGCTTCCACTCACCGGTCTGGGGCTGGGGAGCCGGGGAGGATACGACACTCAGCGTCGTCGAGTGGAGCGCGTACGAGGCATCGCGCACGTCGACGCGCAGGCTCACATCCGCGCTGGCCGGCGTCCACGCGTATGAGGCCACACCAGAGGTGACAGCACTCCAGTCCTGCAGGACGGTTTCGGCATTCCCCGGTCCAACCTGAACGAAGCGCGCTTCGCGCGCATTCTGGGTACCGCCGGTAGCGGTGGCGGTCACCGTCGTCGACGTACCAAGGCTCGCGGTCAGCGCATACCCAGCCCCTGCCTCGGCGATGCCAGTGCCCGACAGAGCGAGCGTGGGCGCGGAGTACACCTTCAGGTTCGCCGTCGCGTATCCGGCCTTCTCCATCGCAGCCTTCACCGTCTTCCAGGCCTGCGATCCTTCCTCCCCGGCAACGTAAATCGTTGTGTTCGCCTTCACGTCGGAGGCGGCGTCTTCGTCAAGTTCCAGCGACATGAGGCTCGCGGGCAGGACAACGACGCGCGGCGTCTCACCCCAGAAGGAGAACGTCGTCATGCCCTCACCGAAGAACGCGCTCTCCGGGCGACCGTTCGAGGCCTGGCCCTCGGAGTAAAACTCGCCGTTCACACCGCCGCGCACGACGATGTGACGGACGTTCCGGACGCCGCGCGTGACGATGCTCAGCTTCCTGACCCGATCCCCCAACTCAAGCGTATCCACGCCGGTATTCGACACGCCCTCGACCGAGGTGGCAGACACAGGAACAACCAAGCTGGTCAGATTCGTGCAGCCGCCGAATGCGTCCTCGCCGATTTCCTCGAGCCTTCCCAGGTCGGGGCGCAGGTTCACCTCGGTCAACGCGAGATCATTCAGGAACGCGTCGTCCGAGACGGTGGTCGTACCACCCAGGTCCACGCGAGCAAGATTCGACGCGTACGAGAAGGCCCAGGAACCGATTGTCTCGAACGAATCCGGCAGGATCAGCGAGGTGAGCCGAGAGCTTTCAAAGGCGTAATCGCCGATTCTGCGCAGTGAGGAAGGCAGCGTCACGGAAGTGACCGAGGCGTCCGCGAACGCGTACTCATCGATGTCGGTGGTTCCATCAAGGACCGCGTAGGAGCCACCCTTGTTCTTCGCCTGCGGATAGGCGATCAGGTGCGAATGATCCTTCGTGTACAAGACGCCGTCGACGCTCGCATAGTTGGCATTGTCGACGTCGACCTCAATGGAGGTAAGCGCGTTTGCGCCCGGGAAGGCGGCCACCAACTGACCTGCAGCGACCTTGGCTCCGAGGCGGACCGAGGTAAGCCTACTCATCCCCGCAAAGGCATTATCACCAATCGTCACGACGGAGCCGGGCAGTGTCATGGTCGCCAGGCTCGTTGACTGGAACGCACGATCCCCAATCGTGGCGAGCTGGGACGGATGTGCCTTGTCGTCCTGGAAGGTGATCTCCTTCAAGTCCTGACTCACGAAGGCATCATCGCCGATGACGCGCACGCTCGCGGGGATCCACAGCTTCGTCAACTGCGCGTTCTCGAACGCCTCAGTGCTGATCTCGGTGACCCCATCGGGGATCGTAACCTCCGTGGAGCTTCCCGTGTAGGCGGTGAGAACGCCGTTCTTATCGATCTCGAAGTCCCCGGATGGATTGGGTTGCCCGGCCGGTGACACAACGCTGACACTCGTTGTTGTCCCGGCGTCGACAGCGAAGGTCGCAGGAACGCCGACCGTCGTAAAAGAAACCGCCCCAGCCAGCGCTAACGCGAGCACTGATATTTTTCGATGAGACATATATGTGCCTCCCTGTGTTGACAATTCGGTAAAACGAGGGTTCGGTCCACGCGACACGAACGCTTGTCACACACTACTCCCCACAGGGATGTCACCCAGTTTTTGCAACAACCATTCTCACGATACGTCAATCTCTCAATCACACGCGCCACCCGGAGTACCATACGCCGTCATCGCCAAGCCGCCTATCCTGCGCTTGTCACCCCACACCAGTTCCCCTGTACACACGCAGGCGCACGGACTCTGACCGGTTTCACCAGCATCTGACCGTCCGCGCCTGACGGAGTGCCTCACCGTACGGCACGGCACATACGCCGAGGGGCCGACCTTTCGGTCGACCCCTCGGCGTATCCCATCAACACAGTGCGAGTTCTGCCAGATGACTCCTCAAACGTAGCTCGTCGGCGTTACTCGGACCCATACGGCCCGCGCCGTATTCCCTTGTGATGACACCTACTGTAGGAGACCAACCTTGTGGGAGCCCCGAGGCGACCTGAGAAAACCCTGGGACTTTATGGGCTCGTGCCCCGGACACGAAGTCCGGGGCGCGAGCCCAGGTGCCGGAAGCACCTAGCGACATGGGATCAGGCACTCAGGTCAGCTCCACCGGCCCGAATCAGAGAAGAAGTACCACGTCCCCCCAATCCACACCCAACCGGTCACCATCACACCCGACTCCTTCAAAAAATACCAAGAATCACCAACCCGCAACCAACCAGTGACCATCACACCACTACCCGGATCAAAGTAATACCACGACCCACGAATCATCATCCACCCCGTGGCCATCGCACCACTATCAGGATTGAGGAAAAACCACGACCCGCCAACCCTGACCCAACCAGTTGTCATAACACCTTCGGGACTCATGTAGAACCACGACGAGCCAAGATGCAGCCAGCCGGTCACCATTACCCCGGTAGTCTCATCAAGGTAGAACCACGACGCACCTTGCTTCACCCAACCCACAACCTGGGCACCCGACGCCTGATGGTAGAACCACAACCCCTGATCCTTAACCCAGCCGATGCGCATGTAACCAGACTCATCGAAACGATAGACGGACCCACCAATCACAAGCACAGCGTCCTTCGGAAAAGACCCATCGGCCTGACGATACCACCAACCACGCGCATCACTCACCCACTCCCCCTCCACGGGTACCGGAACCGGGTTAGGAGCCGGATCCGGATTCGGTGCCGGGTCGGGCGTCGGTTCTGGGGCACCCGGCATAGCCAGGCGCACCTTGTTCGTCACGTACGAGGCGTCGCGCACCTCGACACGCAGGGCGACGTCGTTGCTGGTCGGGGTCCACGGGAAGGTCGCGGAGGCCTCGGGCGCGCGCTCCCCGTTATCCGTCATTGCGGTCCAGTCACGAACCAGCGTCTCGGTGCCATCGGCACCGACCTGGAACGCGCGCACCTGCTGAGTACCCGCGATTCCACCCGTCACCGAGGCGGTGACGTCCACCGGAGAGCCAGCCGCGCCCGTGAGCGTGTACCCAGCCCCGGCCTCGGCGATGCCCCTGCCGGACAGCGTCACGGACGGCGCGGCGTAGGCATGCAGCTGCGACACGTCGATACCCGCAGCCTCCATGGCCACCTTCGCGATGTTCCACGCAGCCGAGCCTTCGGCACCGGCGACGTACACCTGCGCGTCCGCCTTCTTCTCATCGCTCAGGTCCTGCTCGAGATCCAGGCGGGTGAGCGTGGATGGCAGGACGAGGACTCGCGGCACGTCCACGCCGAAGGATACGGAGGTCATGCCCTCACCGAAGAACGCGCTTTCGCGGCGTCCGTTCGTCGGGCGACCATCGTAGACGAAGGAGCCGTCCACACCGCCGCGCACGATGATGCGGCGAGGCATCGGCACCCAGCTGCCCTCCATGCGGATCGAGCGCACCTTGGTGCCGTACTCGACGACCTCCAGGGAGTTGCCCACGACGCCCGTTGAAGTCTGGACCGAATTCGGGATGACCAGCTCGGTCAGAGCCGCGCAGCCGGCGAAGGCCTCGTCGCCGATGGTCGTCACGCCTTCGGGCAGGACGACGCGCGTCACCGTCTTGTTGTTGGCGAACGCCGACGCACCGATCTCAACTGTGCCCGCGAGCACCGTGTAGTCGGTGATCGCATTAGCCGCCGGGGAGAGCATCAGGTGCAGGCCGTCTGCCCCCTTGCGGTACAAGACATTCTGATCGGCTGAAAACACCTGATTGCCAGCACCGACGGTCAGGGTCGCGATGTTGCGGTCGTTGTACAAAGCGGTCTCGCCGAAAGCGGTCACGCCCGTGCCCAGGTGGAACTGGGTGATACCCGTGCTGTCGGAGAATGCCTGCTCACCGACCGTGGTCACCGAATCCGGCAGGGTCACGGCCTTCATGCCCGTCCGGCTGAACCCGAAGTCTCCGATAGTCGTCAGCTTGTTCAGGTTGGAACGGAAATTGACGCCGTTCTTGGCTCCCACTCCCTCGAAGGCGCTGCCCTTAATCGTGACAGTGCCGCCCAGGTCGATGGTATCGAGGCTGGCCGCGAGGCAGAAGGCGCACGTGCCCACCGTGTCGAAGCCCTCTGGCAGGGTCAGCGCGGTGAGGGCGGAAAGGCGGAATGCCTCGTCGCCGATGGTGCGCAACGACGTCGGCAGAGTGACGGTCACGATACCTGCCTCGGCGAAGGCCTTGTTGGCGATCTCGGTCGTGCTCTCCGGGACCGTGTAGGAGCCGCCGGGGTTCTTCGCCGCCGGGTAAATGATCAGACGCGCGTGGTCCTTAGAAAACAGGACGCCGTCCACGGACTCGTAGTTGGGGTTCGCGCTATCGACATCGACCGAGGTCAGGGCGGACGTCTCGGCGTAGCCCGAGGTGATCGACTCGGCGGAGACCTTCGCTCCGAAGGACAGCGAGGCCAGAGCCTTGTTGTAGTCGATGAACTCAGCACCAATCGTCGTGACGGAACGAGGCAGGGCCAGGGTTTCCAGCGACACGTGCGCGAAGGCTCGCTCACCGATCGAGGTGAGCTGCGAAGGTGCGGCCGCGTCGTCCTGGAAGGTGATTGTCTTCAGCGAGGAGTACATGAACGCCTCGTTGCCGATGGTACGCACGGCGGCGGGGATCGTCACGTTCTCCACGGAGGAGTTTGCGAATGCCCGCTCGCCGATGTCGGTGACGCCCTCGGGGAGGACAACGTCGGTCGCACTGCCCTTGTAGGCGGTCAACACGCCGTTCTCGTCGATCTCGAAGTCGTCGGCGTCGGTGGAGCGCACGGTCATGGGGATCTGCGCGGTCTTGGTCGCACCGCCCGAGGTCACGGATGCGCTCAGCGTGCCCGTGCCGGCGCGGTCGCCGGCCGTCAGCGTCACGCTCGTCGTATCCGTGCTGGTCACGACGGTGCCCAGATCGGTGGGTTCAACGCTCCAGGTCACCGCGACACCCGCCAGGGAGGGAGCCAGGTATGCCTTCACCGGGGCCTCCTCGCCCACATTCACGGACAGGGAGGTCTGCAAGATCTCGATACCCATTTCCTCGGAGATTGTGCGCACGTGGATGGTGGCCGAGGCCGACAGGGTCGGCTGAGCAGCGTCAGTCACGGTGATCGTCGCGTCACCCGCACCCACCGCGCTGACCTCGCCGGTATCGCTGACGGTGGCCACGGCCTCGTCCGAGGAGGACCACACCAGGTCGGTGACGTTCGCGTTCACCGGCTCGTAGGCGGCGTTCAGCGTAACCTTGTCACCCGCGACAACCGTGGTCTCGGCAGGTGAGAGGGTCACGGACGTCATCGGGATGGTCTGGAAGCGGAGCTGCTGGCGGGTCTGGTTCTTACCCCAGTCCCACGCGTACAGGTAGGAGGTCGCCGGATCAGAGGAATCCGCGCGGTCGACCAGGTCCTTCCAGGCGATCTCGTAGTGCTTGGAGTATGTACCGTCGGGCTGACGGTTCGCGCCCACAGCTTCCTTCTCGTCGTAGTAGTGACGAGATTTAGGCGACTCGGAGAACGCGATGCCGGCCAGCGGCGAGTTATCGGAGACGTCGAAGGACACGACGCGGCCATCCCCCTCGCCGGTCACCGCAACGTTCGAGATCGTGGGGGCCTGGGTGTCCAGCGTGAACTCCCACGTCAGCTGCTGCGTCGTGGAAGAGGGCGCGACGGAGGATCCCTCGATGGTCAGCGTGTAGCGGCCGTCGGGCAGCTCGTTGCCGTCTTTGTCGAAGCCGTCGAAAACCGGGTTGTTTCCCTCCTGGCTTTCAACGGGCAGGATCGCACCCGAGGAGTAGTTGAACAAGGACTTCTTCGCGCGCTCAAAGGTGTAGGAGCGCACAGTTTCCCCTGCCTCGTTCGTGTACGTGTAGGTCAGCTTCGGCGTATTGCGCAGCAGGCACGTGCGAGGGAGCATCTTGCTCGGCGCTTCCTGCGCGGTCGAGCGCGACATGATGAAGTACGCGGGGTCGACGGCGCGCACGGCGGTGGAGTCTTGGCCGTCCAGCGGGTTAAGCGCGCCCAGGGGCACGTCCGTCGCCGGGTTCATGAGGGTCGAGGAGCAGGCGTGCGCGGTGCTCGTCGTGCCGTCGTACCACTTGCCGTCGAAGATATTCGGGGCTCCCCAGGAGCCGTAGAAGCCCATGTAGGGAACCGTGAGGCCCGGCTGCCCGTCGGTGCTCGTGAAGGTGACGGCACCGTCGATGAATGTGCCCTTGGGAGCGTTGGCGCTGACGTACGAGGCGAAGGCCGCCTGAGGGGTCACCGTGACGGTCACGGTCGCGTTGGACTGGGCGGGCACAGTCACCGAGTCGGCCGAGAAAGTCAGATCGATACCCGCTCCCGCCCAGTTCTTCGAGTGCTGTGTGAAGAGCTCGCCCTCCACGATCTCGGACAGGGCCTGCCCGCCGAGCGTGTAGGTGTGAGCGTCATCGGAGAGGTTGGTCAGCTGCACCTGGAACGTCCAGCCGTTCGTGCCATCACCCAGGTCAGCCTTGGGACGCGACGGATTCGCCGCTCCCACCACGCTCGGGTACACGAACGAGGTCGTGGCCGCCAGCGCGTCCACCTGGCCCGCGCCGACGCGACGCGGGGAGTAGTAGGCGCCGTCTCCCTGCTCGAGGTCGAGCAGCGGGTGGGCGGTTCCCATGAGGAAGTTGGAGACGAGGGCAGTCTTCTCGGAGGCAGAGAGCTTCTTGAAGGCCGGGTCCTCATTCATACGCTGGCGCACAAGCGTCGTGATGCCCGCGACCTGCGGGGTCGCCATCGACGTGCCGGACATCGAACGGTACTCGCCCCCCAGAACCGCGGACATGATGTTACCGCCGGGCGCGGCAGATGGAGATGGAGTGAGAGTCGGCGGCGTTGATGGCCTCGATCAGCGCGTCCTTCTCCTTCTTCGTGATGGTCACGGTGGGCAGCGTGTGCGTGGACTCGATGGTCGCCACGTACGGGGTGTCCTTCTCGTCGGCGTCGCCGATGATGAGGGCGGCGGGCGTCGAGCTCAGCTTGGTCAGCGCGCTGACCTTGGCCTCGTGCGTCATGTCCGCGCCGGTCGCGCTGTCCGATCCGCCGCGGTCCTCCAGGACGATGACGTTGGACAGGTCGCCGGGGTGCTGCGCGACCATCTTCTCCAGGGCTGCCGCGTCGCCGATCCCGCCGTAGATAACGGTGTAGGTGCCTTCCGCGATGTCCAGCAGGCTGGGCACGAAAGCATCCTTGAGTCCGCGGGACTTGCGGTAGACAACCTTCTTGTCACCGTAGGTCAGGTAGGGCAGGGCGTCCTGGTTGTTGACCGAGGCGATGGCCAGGGTCGAGCCGTAGGAAGCGGGTTCGGAGACCGTGCCCGCGTCGGGGTCGGTCGCGTAGGGCTTGCCCTTACCCGAATAGTTCGAGAAGGCGCTCGAGTAGGAGTTGCCAGCGGCGGCGTTGACGGTCACGCCGGCTGCTGCGAGGTTCTTGTACACCTCGGAGTAGACGGTCCCGGCCTCGGTGCCCATGCCCGCGTCGTCACCCAGGGACAGGTTGATCGAGTCGGGCTTGAGGACGACCGCGTCGTCGAGGGCCGCCAGCACGGTGCTGTCCGGGATCGCCCCGTCCTTGTCGGCGGCGACCTTGGCGACGATGATCTGGGCATTGGACGCGCTGCCCTGCAGGTCGGGCGCGTTGGCGGCCGCGATGGCGGCGACGTGCGTGCCGTGGGACAGGTCCTTGGTGGAGGTGGGCAGCACGTTGGCGTCGTTGTCGGCGTAGTCGAAGACGAAGGGGATCTTCGCGTTGATGTAGGCGCCGGTCTTGCCGTGGCTCAGCTGGCTAGCGAGGACCTCGACGTCGTGCTGCGACAGGCGCACGGACACGTCGTCCATGGACCCGGAGAAGGCCTGGTGGGTGGACTCGATACCCGTGTCGATGACCTCGATGACCTGGTTGTCGCCCTTTTGCGGGGTCTGGTTCGCGCGGGTCATCTCAAGGGAGGACCCGTTCTTCAGCTCGGGGTTCACGGCGTCCACGCCG
>QWCI01000965.1_pt1 | contig 15826 bp, 7 predicted proteins | sample 1972541 | NCBI WGS metagenome assembly QWCI01 (sample SAMN09866712, study PRJNA288562) | Human oral metagenome isolate term3_saliva, whole genome shotgun sequencing... | isolation source: mouth | host: Homo sapiens | place: USA: California | reverse complement strand
CCACCATAAGCGTTGAAGTCGTGCTTACCGAAGTTACGTTTCCAATCAACACGGAAATCGTTGAAGAGCGTTGTCTCCTTACCAAACTGGGAAGCAGCTACACTTTGCACGTTACCGAGGCCTTTCACCGACTTGCTGGGCGTACCATTGCGGGGCATATAGTACTTTTCGTTGCTGCGGTTGAGCGTGTAGGCGAAGCGATTGCTTACCGTCCAGTAGTCGTTGATCTTGTACTTGGGTGAGACGTTGAGTAAGAACTGAGTTTGCTCTTGATTGTTCTTGTTGTTGCCTTCGCCGTTTTCGAGGATCCAATAGGGGTTGGCCAAACCGGGGTAGCCGAACTGCGATGCGAACGTCAAGGGGTTGTTCGCCTCCGTATAGTTCATACCGGTGTACACGCGATTATTGTGCACCAATCCGAGGCGGTTGTCACCCAAGTAGCGTACATAGTAAGCATAGGGATCGACGAAGGGCGATTGCGCCAAACCGAGGACGTTGGGGGAGGAGATGTTGCGGTCTGCATAGCTCTCTGCCCAGCCGTTGTCACGGAGGTTGTAGGCGTTACGCACATAGGCCATGTCCAACTCGGTGGTGAAGCCTTGGAAGAGGTTCACATCGGTGTTGAAGCGGATGTTCAAGCGGTCGAATGCGTTGTTCTTGGCCGTGGCTTGTGCGTTGGTGTAACCCAAAGAGAGGTTATACATGGCGACATCGTCACCACCCTGCACACCTACGCGATAGTTTTGCGTAACGGCAGTGCGATAAAGATCCTTTGCCCAATCGGTATCGTTATGGAACTGCTTATAATACAGATAACCGGGATCTTCGTTCAGGAAGGGGATGACCATCGACGAGGCGAGCTGATCAGCACGCGTGGTGGTGCCGAGGAACTCTGCCAGGTAGTTGCGGTATTGAGCGGCGTTCATCATGCTCGTGCGCTCGGGAGAAAGTTCTACTCCTCCGAAAGCACGGATGTTGATGCGGGTGGCCTGAGAATGTCCGCGCTTGGTGGTGATTTTCAACACACCGTTGGCGCCTTGTGCACCATAGATGGCGGTACCATTGCGGAGCACTTCTACGCTTTCGACATCTTCAGGATCGATCAAGTTGAAGATGTTGTTATAGAAACCGTCGTGCAAAGTGGTACGTCCGTACTGCATATCCCAAATCACTCCATCGACAACCACGAGCGGTTGTGCATTGGCATTGAGTGAATTGATACCGTTGACGAACATTGCGGCCCCCTGTGCAGGAAGACCGCCGCGGCTGATGGTGCGCACTGCGGCATTGAGATTGTTCTCAATATCAGTTTCAGGCGAAATGCTGCTGGATTCGTTGGGCGTGAATTTAGCTTTGTTCAAGATGGTGGTGCCATCGTGATAAAGCGAGGCAAACTTGCTATCATAGAGATAAGCATCTGCCGAAACTCCAGTATGAAGCCCCACTTGCACGGCATTGTAACCGTCGGTAGAGATATAGAGCGAAGTGACGTGTTCGGGTACGCTAATTTTGTAGGCACCTTTTTCGTCAGTGAGCGCAGAATAAAGTTTGTTGCCGAGCGATTGTACGCGAACACCGGGAAGGGGGTTGCGCGTAGCGGCATCATAAACCACACCGGTGACTTCCTTCATTTGGTATTGAGGAAGCTGACGACGAGAAGATACCTTATTTTGGGCGGAAGCGGTGGAGGTGCTGTCGGCGACTTCGCGGGCTTGGGCTTGAAGTGCACAAGCTGAAGACAGAACCATCAACGCCACTCCGCAACGAAGGGCGGCTTGCTTCATATTGTTGCTGCGATTAGCTGGATTCATAATCTCGTTTGTTATATTTCAGCGGGTATTAGTTGCCGCGATAGGGTTTGAGTATCACCTTTACGATGTTGAGCGCCTGGCAATTTTCGTTGCGGCCACCGATACGGGGAACGGTGAGGCGAAGCATCGGGAAGGACTTGCGATCAGCGGGCAATCCGGCATAGCACTTGGGGAAAGTGATATAGTCGCCGAGCAAGATGTGATTCACCTTGTTGGGATCGAACTGCCCTTGCTTCTGATCAATGGTGATGCGGGGGGTTTCCGCTCCTCCTACCGTGAAGGGGATGCTATTCTTATTGTCGTCGATGATTTCGGCGTTGAACACGACCTTTTCATCCTCACCACCGTCGTTCTTATTGATCTTGGTAGGCACGAGTACGAGCTCAAGTTGGTAAGCTGCACTCAGGACATTTTCAAGACGCAAGTCGACTGTCATGTTCTGACGCGGACTCTTCATTTCGTAGCGCTGATAAGCATTTTCTGCAACAGAACCGGCTACACCAATCATCACAGGCTTGCCATCAGCCGTGCGAACCGTATCGCCATTGGCATCCAATTCTGCACGTTCGCGGTTGTAGTTGAACTCTGTCAAGTTCACCGTGGTACCATTGCTGTAAGTGGTGTTACCCGTGGTCAACGTGTAGATAGAAGAAGCAGCGGCCGGACGGAACTCAATCTTTTCTACCCAAATGTAAGAGGGGTCGAAGTTATAGTTTTCGAGTTCGAATACATAACCGTTGGAAGCGCGATAGGGAGTAAGCCCTGCCAACGTGGGGTTGAGATTGGTATTTAGCTTCGTTGAACCGGTAGCAGCCGTGTTATAGAACGTAGTTCCAGCCGTAGAAATGAGGGAGTCAGCATACTGGAAGTGGTGGATGAGTGCTGCAGAATCCATGTTCTCATAACCCTTGATGCGATAAGGAGCGAAGAACATGTTGCTGACAATGTTCAAACGCACATTGCGTTCGCGCAGAGAGTCGGCAAGCGTCATGCTCTTATCAGCAAAGGTGGAGGCATCCAAACGATATTCTTTGGTGAAGTTGGCACCGTCCCAATCGTAGCGGTAGCGCGTACCATAGTTGTAGATTTTGCTGACCTTCTCCAAAGCTTCTTTCCAAGCGGCATCGCGGGGGATCAAAGCAACATAGGTAGAGTCCTCATTACGAATTTGTGCTCTCGAGGCATCCAACAGAGAATTGGTGTGCTGATATACGGAGTCGATATACACCATCTTACCGTATTCGTTCATCGCACCGGGAACAGAGGCCTGTTCATTGAACTTGCGAACATCGATCGAGGGATCTTTGATGTAAGCGTTGATGGCGCTGAACTGTGCGTTGTGACTGAGATAGTCGTAGATGTTGTACAAGAAAGGCGAAGCTCCTTTGAGCAAATGCAACGAACCATTGCTGGCGTTGATGGCTGTACCTTCTTCTGCAACGCTATTGAAGACGCCGTTACCGGACTTTGTGTTCTTGCCGTTGAGCAATTTGATTTCTTGTACACCGGTCACGCCTTCTTGATTAAAGCGGGCGATGTGGTTCGAAGAGAACTGGTTCCAAACCAGATACTCCAAGTCACGCGCTTTCTGAATGGACTCTGCGGTACCCGTCTTGCGCAAAGCTTCAGCGCGATCGAGCAACTCTTCCCAGTACTTCGCGTTGAAAGTACCATTGAGGGGAGCCCACATGGTGAAACTTTGGGGCTGATTGAGCAACTGTGCCACGGTGAGTTGGGCATTGCGATCGTTCTCCTCCTTCATCACTTTCGAACGTTTCAGGATGGAGGCGAATTCTGAGAGCTGCGCATTCGAATCAATGTTTTGCCACAGTGTCTGGTTGCCGGCAGCATCCGATTTGACCTCAAAATGGTCGTCGGAACAAGCTGCCGTTAGCGCAAGCGCTGCTAAGCCCAAGGCGCCAAACGAGATCCAAGAATTGAATATCTTTTTCATGTTGTATGAATACTAGTGGGAGAAACACCCTTCCCGCCGATCCGCATTCGAACCGGCGGGACGGGATCGAGTTACCAGATATCTTCTGCAGTGGTTCCGTTGTAGACAGACTTCGGAACGAATTCGAAGTAGTCAGAGAAGAACTGCGCGTCGGTCTTGTTGAGTGCCGACTTGAAGCGGAGGTAATAGGTTTTGTTCGGATACATGTAAGCCGAAACCATGATACGACGGAGAACGGCTTTGGTGTCGCGAAGGTTGGTTTCACCCTTACCGTCACAAGCAGTAAATGCCTTCGGCGCCTTCATGTAACCATGGTTGCGCATGCTCTTATCGTTTTCGGCCGTGATGTCAGCATCCTTGTTGTCGGCTACCCAACCGATGTTCTCGTTGTCGCCATCGAGACGCATATCGACGGGAAGACCATTTCGTACTGACCTTCCTTAGGCACGGGAGGGAGTTTGAGGACAAAGTCGTAAAGACCAAGCACCATCAGCTCATCACCTTCGTAGTCACGCCATCCTTGACCATTGACGAATGCGGAATGGAGGTAAAGGAACTTCGTGCTTTCGCTCTCTTGCGTGATGTTTTCGAAATAACCTCTCGGGAAATTCATGTGTTGACGCGAAGAGCGGCAACCATTGGAGAGAATTTCCGGGAGAATCGTACAAATATCGAAACGGATACGCTCTCCACCAAGTGCTTCACGCGTGTCGGCGTCCATGAGCATAATCTTCTTAATCGGGAAGAAGTAACCGTTGCGCGCATTGTTGTCGAGGGTCTTACCTTCGTGTTCGTTGTTGGCGAGGACTTTGATACCTTCGTACTTCGCACGTACGAACTTGTAGTTATCGTCGACGTTGTATTCGCCAACACGATTGAGGTAAATGTCGTGGCTGGCAGCATCTTGCGTCACTTTGATCAAGCTGCGGTTCTTACCGACGCTCACAAAGTAGTCAGAAATATCGATACTGTACTTGTTCTGTTGGGGGTTCTTGGCGTCACCAAATTTATAGCCCCACTCGTTAAAGTGTTGTACAAACTGGTTGTGCGCCACACGTCCCTTCATGAAGTGGTAAGCCACAAACTGGTTCACGGCGTTGTCCTCATCTTTGAGGTCGCTTTGTGCCATGGTGCCGTACACGCTTTCGCAATGCGACTTGATAGCATCTAAGATGGCTTGTGAATTGGTGACCGTCTGCGTCTTTTCATCGTAAACAGGTGCGGGAACACCCCATTCCTTTTGGAAGACGTCATCCGTTTCCACAAAACCGGTGAATCCAAGATAACGATGTCCGGCGGTGGGAACGAGGCCTTGCACACCGGCAATGCTGTGAGGATCGGTTTCGCGTTCTACCTTTTCATATTCACGGTCGATGCTTTCGTTGAGTTTGTCAGCCCAACCGGTTGCCTGCAACAAAGTGCCCATGATGCGCATGTTGGAGGTACCGGCAATCAGACCGGAAACGCTCTGATTGGAAGGAGCGATAACAGAAGCCACGGCGTGTACATAACCATTGCTCAGTTTGGTATCACTCTTCTCCACTCGAGAAGTACCATTGATGAGGTAGTAAGAAACAACGGGCTTCTTCAGCGAGTCGGATACTTCCTCACAGGTGATGCTACGGTCGTTGAGGTCGCCCTTGGCAAAGGCACCGCCTTTCGTGGGGAACAACGGGCTGTCATAAGCCGATTCATTACCGTTGTCAATCACACAGCTGTAAGCAATGAGTTGCGCTTGTTCGTCGCTCAAGTCTGCGATGTTCTTCGACTCACCAAGAACTTTGGTCACATAAGCGGCCATGGCCTCATTGGTCGGTGCAAAGACGGTATAGTTACCACGAGCAGAAAGAACAGCTGCCAACGTGGAAGCGTTGCTTTTGTTACCCAGACGAACACGATCGAAGACAGATTTGATTTGTGAGAATTCTTTGCTCGTTCCGAGGTAATCGTTAATGGTCTGCTCCTTGGCAATGGCAAAGTTGCCTTCATCGATCTTCTCACTGCAGCTTTGAGCAGAGAACAAAAGACCGAAGGCCAACGCAACCGTTCCGCTATATGCGGCCAGGGTGCTTAGGGTGAAACGATTTCTATTCATAATTGTCTGAGTCTTATGATTTGGGCATGTACTTTTCCCATGCGGGGTTTTGCGTGAGCTGGCCGGTCTTGCTGCCATACTCCTTACCATTCACCTTGAGTTCTTCAAGATAGATGGGGTTGTAAAGCGACCAGAGCGAACGCAGACGGTTACGAACGACGGAGGAGAGTCCTACCCAGTCAGAGAGAACATCTTTCGTTGCACCGCGGAATTCGCATTCGCGAACAATGTCGTACCAGCGTTTGCCTTCTCCGAGGAATTCACGTTGACGTTCGTTGAATGCCAGCTTCAACGGAGAGCCGTAGTCCTCATAACGTTTTTTCCAACCCGTTCCATCCTTGTCATCTTCGGCTTTGAAAGCTTTGTATGAACGCAGACGCTTGCAGAACAAGTTCGAAGCTGCAGCAACTGTATCAGCGGTAGGATTGTTACGACGGAAAAGTTCATCGAGGATGCGATACGTATCGCGTTCGGGATAGTCAGGCAATCCGAAACCGGCAAGACGAGCCATGGCTTCAGCCTTGAGCGTCATCATATCCGACAAGCGATAAACGGGCCAGTTGGTGGACTGCGAATTGGCTTCTTGGAAAGAATACAAACCCGTAGACTTCGTGATATCACCAAGCGCTGTTCCGGAGAAGGTGATGAACACACTCTTTGCGGCTCCCTTCACAATGCTCACCGCATTCGTCTTCGCGCTTTCGTCGGTTCTGAGCGTATAGCTGACAAAGCGCATATCGGTTCTACCGTATCCCTTGGCGGGATCGACCGGTGCATCTTTAGAGAACAACGAGGGATTAGCCAACATCAAACCGGACTTGTATCCACCGCTACCGCTATTGCCGTAGAACATTTCGGTGATGACACCGTTCTTGACGTTTACGCCGTCGTATTGTAATTCGAAGACGCTTTCACTGGAGTTCCCAAAACCCAAAACATCACGATAGCCGGCATCTAAAATACCGAAGCTCGAAGCTTCACTTTGGATCAGCGGATAAGTTTGCGCACGGCGCTTGTCGTCTTGGGGAACATTATTGAGATCAAGGTCGAGTTTGAACTCATCCATCTGCTGCTTGATTACATAATCAGCATGGCTGATGGTCTTCTTCATGAGATCCGTCGCCAAGCTTTTCTCTTGAGCAGTGGTCAGCGTATCGCCCTTTTCATTCACGACGGGGAAGCCCTTCGCGCGACCGTTATAAACCATACCGGCACGCCACAGATACATATCAGCGAGCAGCGCATGGATCGAAGTACGCGTCCAACGTCCCTTGTTGGAAGAATTACGACCATAGTTAATGGCGGCCGTGGGCAACACGGCTTCCACCTCGTGGATCAGTGAGTCCATGATCTCTTGGCCGGGAACGGCCTTTTCACGTGCCACAAGCGCTTCCGCATCGGTGCTAATCGAATGGCGCACGAAAGGAACGTTGCGGAAAGAGCGAACGAGATAGAAATAATAGAGTGCACGCAGACTCACCATTTCGGCCTTCATCGGTTGCCACTCTACGTTGGTGAACGAAGGATCAGTGCCTTTATCAACCATTTGCTGACCGTGTTCCAACACCTTATTACAGAAGTTGATGCCCTTGTAGAAGGCAGACCAGTCATAAAGATTTTCGGAGGGCTGAAGCACTGCCTCCTGCATATATCGATAGTTGGCTTTACTCATGTCGCTGAGCTCCACGTTGTCCGAGCGGAACTCGCCCCACGCCAAGATTTTACCGGTGCACTGCGTCAATTGGTAGTAGGCGGAAGCACGCACGTTGTTTACGTCGTTGCGCGTATTCCAGAATTCCTCTTCTGTAATCGAGGTCGTGGGATAGAGCGTGAGGTAATCCTCGCAGGAGGTCATACCACCACCCAACACGACTACGGCGCCGGCCACCAGCAGTTGTTTGAATATTTTACTGTTCATGATGTCTTAGAGTTGTGGAGGTGGAAAACCACCTCCTTTTTCTATGCTAAGTACGTGTAGAAGAGTTAGAAACCGAAGTTCAAGCTGAACGTAATTGAACGCGAACGCGGTGTTTGCGAATGGTCGAACGCAGGCGAGAATCCATTGGCTCCATGTTCGGGGTCTACACCGGAATACTTCGTCCAGAAGATCAGGTTGTTTGCCGAAACATTCATCGTGAGCTGCGACAATCCCCAACGCTTCAGATATTCGGGCTTCACGGAGTAACCCAACTGGAGATATTGGAAACGGAGGAAGTCACCCTTCTCTACATAGCGGTCAGAAGCCAAAGCATTGAAGGAGTCACCGGCACGCGAGTTCTTCGCACGAGGTACGGGAGTCACGTCGCCATTCTTACGCCAGCGCCAGTTTACAGAAGCCACTTGGTTGTCGTTCGAACGCATCATTTCAGCATTCATACGCGCCATGTTCACGACTTTGTTACCCACGCGGAAGTTGAAGTTCGTTTTCAGCGACCACTGGCCGTAGCGGAAGTCGATACCGAAACCACCATTGAACTTCGGGTTCGAAGAACCGAGATAAACGATATCCAATTCGTCGATCTGTCCGTCGTGGTTCACGTCTTCGTAGATCACGTCACCACCTTCAAAACGATAGTTCTTACCACCGTAGTTGAAGTACATCGGCTGGGGGTTACCCGATTTGTCATACAGCACCTTACCGTCGGCACCATAAGCAATCGGAGCGGTCTTATTTGTTGCGGCGGCAGTGTTGGGATTGCCCGCTGCGTCGATATATTTGTTACGTTCGGGATTCGAGAAGTAACCGTTGTGATCGTAGTCGTAAGCGTATACGCCCTTGTAACGGAAACCATAGATACCACCGAGAGCGTGTCCGAGTTGTACGCGGCTCAGGTATCGTGCATTGCTATTATCGAATTGCTGGTTCTGGGACGAAAGCACCGTGGGATCCATTTCGGTCACCGTATTGAGACTCTGTGCGACGTTTGCACGCAAGCGAACATCGAACTTACCGACCTTGAAGATAGGCTTCGTGCTCACATTGAATTCCCAACCGCGGTTCTCCATCTTACCAACGTTCGCGTTGGCGATGTCAGAGAAACCGGTAGAAGAGGGAATCTTCACGCCCGACATCAACAAGTCTGTCGTGTAACGCTTGTAGACGCTGAAGTCAAACATCAACAGGTCTTCGAAGAGGTGCAAGTCGAAACCGAGGTTCCAAGACTTCGACTTCTCCCAACGGATCTTCGTCAGACGCAAGTTCTCGGGAGCGATACCTTGCACACCATCGTAATAACCGTAGCTCGAATACTTGTTGTAGATGAGCCCTTCGCCAAACCAAGCATTACCGTTGATACCCCAGCTCGGGCGGAACGAAAGCATGTTCACATACTTGCGGAGCGGCTTGAAGAAAGCTTCATCGGAGATGTTCCAACGAGCGGAAACACCGGGGAAGAAGCCCCACTTGTTGCCCGAACCGAATTTCGTCATACCTTCTGCACGGAGCGTGAGGTCGAACACATATTTCGAACTAAAAGCATAGTGTATTGAACCGGTTCCGTTCAAGCTGCGGTCACGACCCGTCGAAGAGTTGGTACCGGTCAAGAAGCCGGGAACCGTCGGGTCAGTGATTCCACCCGAAATACCCGAGTGACTCTTGCTCTGCGACGTCAAATTACGAGAGTAAGATTCGAAACGTCCGAGGATTTGGAACGAGTGGTTGGGGTTCTCGAAGTGAGGACGGAACAACAGCGAGTGACGCGTGGTGAAAGCGAAACGCTTCGAGTCATAATCACTCGTCAAGTCAACACCCTGCGACCATTTCTGCGACGTCAGTGAATGGGGGTAGTAGGATGCATTGTTTTGGGTAAATGCATTGATATTGACTTCAGCCGTATAGTTGAGTTGCGTCGACTCATCTTCCTTACCCAGCAACTTATACTCGAGCGAGAAAGAGGGGTTGATCGTGTAGGTACTCTCACGGGCCCATGCCAAGTTGGCGATGGCGACGGGGTTACCGTTGTCAACCATGTCGCTCAAATAGTAAGACGTCAAGTTCGAGTTATTCTCGAGCAATACGCCTTCATACTCCTTACCTGCGGCGGGGGGCATGAGATAGTATTCACCCGTATCGAAATAAGCCTCGCGGGCTTGGTCATACTCTTGGCGAGTCACGGCCATATTCGGCATGGCCTTGTAAGCCTTTGCCAAGATATTATTACCGTAGTTCTTATTGTTCTTCGTGTAGGTCAGCGAGAAGTTCGAAGTGAACTTGATGCGATCAGACACAAAGTAGTCCAAAGCCAAACGCGTCGAGAAACGATCGAGGCTCTGTTTGATGATCGTACCGACTTCGTGGTCATACGAACCCGACACACGGAAAGTAGCCTTTTCACCACCACCGGAGATGTTCACACCGTAGTTATGCACCTGACCGATTTGGGTTACTTCTTTCACCCAATCCGTGTTCTTATTATAGTTGGCATAATAAGCAGGGCGGTTGGCGAGATACATCAATTCGACGATGCTCGAAGCGGCGTCACTCTGACGGGGGTTGAAGTAAGCTTCCTTCAACATCATGGAGTAGCCGGAACCGTCGAGCATGTTCAAACCTTGCGGCTGCCAAGTGCCCGAGAAGCGGTAGTTAAAACCGACACGGGTCTTACCGCGGCGACCACGGCGCGTGGTGATTTCGATCACACCATTCGAGCCGCGTGCACCCCAGATGGCCGTTGCGGCAGCATCCTTCAGCACCTTGATGCTGGCGATATCGTCGGGAGACACCTGCAAGAGCGTGGCAAACTGTTCTTGGTTGTCCAAGTCGGTGAGATCCACCGTCGTCAGATCCTGTCCTTCGAGGGGATAACCGTTCACCACGATCAGCGGTTCCTGCGAACCGTTGATGGAGTTCACACCGCGCAGGCGCATCGAGGTACCGGAACCGAGGTTACCGGAGTTCGCCACGATATCCAAACCTGCGATTTCACCCTGCAACGCTTCACCGGCAGTCGTGAAGGCAAGACCTTCTTTGCTGTCCATGTTCAGCGTCTGCGTCGCGGTAGAAATTTCGCGTTCGGGAATCACCATACCGTTTGATTTCGCGGTACGCTTACCCGTAATCACGACTTCGGAAATTTGCGAACGATCCTTCATTTCGATACGGAACGACGTGCGCGCGCCGATAGGATCAATACGGGCGGTGGTATAACCGATATAGGAAACTTCAAGGCGGTTGTTCGGGTTCTTGATGGTCATCGAGAAGTTACCGCTCATGTCGGTCTGCGTAGCCGACACCACACGGTTCGTTTTATCCTTCTCCACGACGTTAGCCATCACCACCGCACCGTCTTTCGGATTGAAGACGTGGCCGGAGATGCGCTTCTGCTGCGCAACAGCGGTGGCACTGCACAGCGCGAGGACAATCGCCGATGTATACTTGATATGATTCATGATGCCTTAGATAATTAGTCTTTGATTCTGAACTTTGCAACGAAAGCTCTGGCTTTCTTCGGAGAGGACCAAGCCTGGGCATATCCACCGGCGAGTTCGCTGTCGAAGAGCAGGGCGCTGTTGATTTGGTGAATCACCGAATAAGAGCTGCTGGTGATGAGCGACATGCCCTTATTGAAGTTTGCGTCGCGCGCCAAGATATTGTTCGTCGTGGCGTCTACCGTTACCGTGCGACCGGCCTTGTCTGTCAAGCTAAGCTGCCCGGGGGTCTGCTTCACCGCGAGGCTGAGATAAGCCTTGGTCTTTTCGTTGACACAAGCCGTGGCATAGTCACCGGCATTCGTCACTTGATCGACGAAGAGGCTTTCATCTTGGAAGTGGTAGCGCAAGAAGTTCACCAACACCGTCACCATGGCTTGTGCCTTGGCCTTCACAGCGTCGTTGTGTTTGTTCACGCTGTCAAACTCGTCTTGGTTGCTCTTGTCGGCCGCCAACTTCACTTCCGTCTTCAAGTTGGTGTCCAGATAATCGTTGATCTTGTCCCAAGTGGGCAATCCCTTCGCCAGTTCGGCATCGATCGCGTCATCGGTCGGTGCGTAGATCGTGTAGCGATAGTTGTTGAAGAGACGTACCAACTTATCGTCGTTGGCCACATTATATTGGAGACCGCCGGACTCACCGCGTACAAAGAATTCGTACTTCGCAGCCGTCTTCAGCCATCCGCTGTGTTTCGCATCGTCGGCACCGGCCACCAAGAAGGGAGCGTTGAAACCGGCCTTCTCCAAGAGAGCGGTGCTCATTCCGGTGCAGAGATCGAGGAACTTCTTGAATTGCGTCTTATCCTTGATCGCCTTGTAAGCCGTCACCGTCGTTGCCTGCATCGGGCGGTCGAGGATATACGTCTTACCGTTTCCGTAACCTTTATTGGTTTCGCGCGTCAGGTCATAGACTTCTTTCACCTTCGAGGTATAAGCTGCAGGCGTACCGGCCACTTCCTCTTGGAAACCACCGTTCACTTCCATACCTACACCGCGGTTGCTCGTTTTCACGATCACGGGAGCACCGTCGCGAGAGAGGAAATACTTCTGATCGCTTTCCACACCCTTCGTGTCGTCACTACCGTGTACGATGATGTGGTGGTTCACCATTTCGATGAGCAACGCACGCTTCACAGGGCCATTTTGCTCATTGAGTTTTTGGTTAGCCGGCGAAGCGAAAGTCGTACCGTTAATGATCTTATCGTCGGGATGCTGTCCCGTAGCCGGTTTGTAAGTCACAGGCCAAGCATCAACTGCCAAAGCCCCCGAAACGCCACGCGTGTCACCGGGACGGAAACGATAGTAACGGAAGTTCGATACGTTCTTCGAATTGGCCATCGAAGCCGGATCCACATAACCGTAAGAATTCAAGCCTTCGTCTTCAGGAATGAAGAACGAGAAGCGGCTCTGCATCGCCTTGAGGTAAGTCGAGAAGTATTGCTTCAGCGGAGCGCGGCTATAATCAGTACCTTGGATGTAAGAGTCATCCGCACGCACCACCGTACGCATCACTTGCGTATTGCTGTTGTAAAGCGCAGGAGCGATAACGGCCGCATAGTCGGCGGGCGAAATCACGCGATTCATCACATAAACCACACCGTTGTTGGCCAAGAGTGATTTCGTGAACACCGCCTTGTAGGCATCTTCAGAAGGATATTGCGAAGGCGGGAACATTTGGTCACGCGCGTCGTTCATAATGGTGTAATACTTCGAAGGCACCGTTTCGATGAACGAGTTCTTCATCAAGTTATTCACCAAAGCCTGAATAATATCGAGCGGAATTTGGTCGACATTCTCGAGCAAATTCTCCTTCGTGTTCGGTTTCTTCGCGTAACGCTCGATCAACGAACGTCCACCTTGCGAAACGAAGTAGTCGGTCATGGCCTCGTCATTGGGAACGAACATGGCCGCCATATCTTCAACGCTGCTCACCGAGCTCGACAACTGATAGGAGTTCCAACCCGGATCGTAAGGCAGCAACGGAATACGATCGTTGGCCACCTTCTCGTTCGGTTCGGTCTGCAAGCGACCGTTTTGCGAGTTGATCGAGAAATAGCGCTTCTCATACACCGAGTCCACAGCCGTGTTATACAGTGCCTGGTAGTTCTTAGTCAGTACATCATTATAGAAAGGTGCGCTGAAGCGGTCGAGAATATGGCTAAAAATCTTCGTATCGCTATTCTCACGGATTACCTCTGCCATGTTGGGCGGAGCTACAAGCACCTTATCCAACACATGGAAATAACCGTTCAGGCAAACCACGTCAGCTTCCTTAACGCGCGCATCGAACACATAGGCGCGAGTAGCTTCCGTCTCGCCCCAGCCTTCTTTGTCATTCAACACGAAGGCCACATCCGAGCGCTTGATGTTCTTCTCGCGCATGTTGCCTTCGAGGAAGTGCGTGATCAACGGACGCGAAGCATCGGTCACCATATAGATACCCTTTGCGCTGCCGCTGTTGTAGCGCTTCCAATACTTCTTTTCGCTCTCATCGGCGTTGTAGTTCACCGGCAATTGCTCAGGGCGCCAAAACTTCACAGAGTCGATAGCTTGCGCTGCCGACTCTTGGCGCAGACTCAGATTCTTTCGTCCGCCCGAAGCATTGCTCATCATTTCGAGCACATACGCATTGTTCAATTGCGCACCGTTGAAGAGCACACGCTTTTGTGCCGCCGTGAGTTGTTCATACGAACTAACTCCCCAAGGATTGTTCTTGAAAAATTCGTCGTAAGCTTTGTCGCTCGCCACAAAAAGCGTCTTACTACCCGTTTGCGACATAACGTCCTTGTAACCGAGGTCTTCAATCAGACGAACGGTATACTTAAAGCCGCGCGCATTCAGCTCATCGTAGATGCTACCCCCGAGGAAAGACGGCTTCTTTACGTCCAGGCTGTCGTCCTTACAAGAGTACGTCACGCCGCTTACCGAGAGCAACAGGAGAGCCCCCATCAGGGTGCCTCCCATTCTACCAAAACGGTTTTTCATACACATGATGTTACTTGTTGCTTATGTATTTTCTTATTGTTGCTATTTGGAGTTGGCAATGAGAAGAGCTATTTCTTCCACTACACAGCGCAAATTTAAGGCAAAAACTTCTTACCTCCAAGCACACACGGAATTATTTTCACATCGTAGATTTAGTTTTTTAATAACCAAGCAAAGCCCTCTAACTTTCTTACCGATTTTCGCCACCTACACGCAAAAATGGCAATTCTTCTTAGCAATATTCGCCAGCCTCAAGCACAAAACACCTTTTTTCGCCCCACCCACTTTGCAATTTCGTCACATTCTCAAAATGGCGTCTTGCCCCTAAAAAGGAAGGCAATCCTAAAAAAGAAGCCTACTTCGCCCGTCAAGATTCCATAAATATGTTACGAATATACCGAGCACGATGAAAAAGCCCCTTTCCGACCATCTTCTTCATTTCCTCCACACGAAAGTAGCATTCGCACACCGCAAACCAACAGAAAAATGGCGTTCGTCAAGCAAAAGACGAACGCCATTTTCTTCAGACTACCGTTTTGAAGGTCGATAAATCGTTGACGGACCATCGATAAAGTCTCCTTCTTTCCTCTCGCGCGGAACATACTTTTCGAGCGACAACTCCGTGCCGCGGGCACTCACCACCACGCGATAATCCTTCACCGCCAGTTGCAGCGAACCGACGATGCCGGTGCCGTTTTTCACGTTGGTGAAGAGCGTCGGGGGCTCCGAAAGCCCCACTGACACCAACTGGCGATTAAACGATTCTTCATCTTCATTGAAGATTCCACTCAGGTAGCGAAAATACCCTTCCGAGATCGAATAGAGCATCACCTTGCGGCGCACGCCCTCCCCCTCACGAGCGAAATGCCAGGAAACATCGCCGCTGAACAGTTCACTCAATCGCAGGGTGTAACGCTTTCCGTTGAAGACTGCATCGCTGAACGCCATGCCGTTGCGACCATTGTAGGCCGACCCCTCATCGAGTCCGTTCAGTCCTTCAAAGATGCCGCTGAACACCTCATCCTGCGAATAGTCGAGCGGAACCGAGTAGTCCGCATCGCCCATCACGCGCACAAAATAATAATTGCGCTCGCCGGGAGGATCTTGAAAGGTGATTTGGTAACGGCACTCCTTGTCGCCGCTGGCACCGCCCACATCCTTCGAGGTGGCCAACTCCAGCAAAGTCACCTTCACCGTATCGATCGGCACCAACTGCGGCAGTCGATCTTCGCCCACCGCACGACCATAACGCGTGTCGGCTTCGATGCGAATGCGATCGCCCGGACGCGGCACGTAGTTCGCCTCGAAATACCCCTTCACCGTGTCGCGCACCATGGGAAAGACTTGGCTGTCGTTCACCACCGCCTGCACACGCGCATCAGTGATACGCGGCAGCGTGTTCTTCTTCTCATCGGTGAGAAACAAGGTATGCATCACCTCGGCGCGCACCGGTTCGTCGGGACTCATCACACAGTTCAACACCACTTCGGGCGTGGGACGCAGGTGGTCGAGATTGATATCTTCGTAGCAACTGCTCAGCAACGCCGTCGCCATC
>QWCI01001576.1_pt1 | contig 15846 bp, 23 predicted proteins | sample 1972541 | NCBI WGS metagenome assembly QWCI01 (sample SAMN09866712, study PRJNA288562) | Human oral metagenome isolate term3_saliva, whole genome shotgun sequencing... | isolation source: mouth | host: Homo sapiens | place: USA: California | reverse complement strand
TCCTTAATTATTGCTTATGGAGAGGCTAATGCTAGGTTGGGCTATGAGTTAGAAGTCTATGCTGAAGAGGTTTGGCAGAACTTCTTTAATCGTCTTAATAAGGCGACAACCTTTGTACAACCCCTCATTTTTGTTATTGTTGCTGTCGTGATTGTAATGATCTATGCAGCTATGCTATTACCAATGTATCAAAATATGGAAGGAATGATGTCATGAAAATGATGTTGAAAAAATTGAATGCCGTTAAATTACGTGCTTTTACGCTGATTGAAATGCTGGTCGTGCTTCTCATTATCAGTATTCTCCTTTTGCTCTTTGTACCTAACTTGAGCAAGCAGAAGGATTCTGTTAAAGAGACTGGAAATGCGGCTGTGGTCAAGGTCGTGGATTCTCAAGCAGAACTTTATGAAATGAAGAATAACAAGACAGCTAGCTTAGCTGCTCTTGTTTCAGAAGGTCAAATCACGCAAAAACAGGCAGATTCATACAATGATTACTATGCGAAACATGGTGGCGAAAGCCGCTCAGTGGCCAATTAGAGCCTTTACCTTGTTGGAGAGTCTGGTGACTCTAGCAGTGGTTGCCTTTCTCACTCTAAGTTTGTCAGGCTCAGTCACTGGTATTTTTCAACAGGTTGAAACGAACCTTTTTTATCTGCGCTTTGAGTACCTATACCGAGATAGTCAGCGCTTGGCAGCGGCGGAAGGGTCCAATGTTGAATTGCAGTTGTCCAAGGATAAAATCAGTAACGGAAAATCCAGTCTGGTGATTCCTAAAAATATACATCTGGATAAGGGGCAGACGCTAGTGTTTGATGCCAAAGGAGGCAACTCTAGCCTCACAAAGATTCGTTTTTCAAGTGATAAGGAGGTGGTGACCTATCAGCTTAACATGGGCAGCGGTAAATATAAAAAGACGGTCTCTTAGAGGCTATATTCTTATCGAAAGCTTGGTAGCAATGGCTGTCTTAGTACTCGTCAGTGGTCTTATCTTGGATCAGATCAATACCAATCGTAGGCTAATGGCTAGGAATCTCCACCAACAGGAGGTCTTGAGTGTGGCAACCATGGCAGTTCAGACCAAACAGGATCAGTTGACCTTAAATGGCATCACAGTGACGGTAAAACGTAGCCAGCAAGGTATCGCAGTTTATGAATCAGGAAAGGAGATTATTCATGTCTCTCAATAGCAAGGTTCGTGCTTTTACCCTCTTGGAATGTCTAGTAGCTCTATTGGTGATTGCTGGTTCAGTTCAAGTTTATCAAGGTCTGACCACAGTATTGGTGAGCAATGTTAAGCAGTCAAGTGCTACTGATTTTCGAAAAACAAATGCTGACGGTCGAGGCTACCAACCAATGCTTTTCAATGTAAAAGCTAGTACAATTAGTCAAAATAACCAGATAGTCACCATCCAAGTGACTCTTAAAAATGGGCTACAAAGGAGTTTTGTTTATGCTTTTGAAAAAACAGGTTAGGGGAGGCGTTCTTCTCTACGCTCTTTTTATGGCTGGCATTTTCACACTTCTTCTGCATGTTTATCTGGAGCGGGTGGTTGCTAGCTCTAGACAGAACCAAGCACAAATGATCTCCAGTCAGAGTCGTCTCATGGCAGAGATGACCATGGACTTGGCGGACAAGGAAGCAGGTGCTTTTAGTTTCTCTCAGGGAACTACGACTTATGAGGTTAAGGACAAACAAGTGATTGTTAGAGTTGCCAGTAAAGGCCAAATCAAGACCTATCGTTATGTGAAGAAGCAGGAGCAGAAATAGAAATTCTCTTTCCTTTTTGATATGATAGAAGGACGGAGGAAATCATGAATTTTGAAGCAATTGAGACAGCCTTTGAGCTGTTGTTAGAAAATGTCCAAACCATTGAAAATGATCTTGGAACCCATGCTTACGATGCGCTTATTGAGCAAAATTCCTATTATTTGGGGGCTGAGGTAGCTAATGAAGTCATCATCAAAAACAACGAGAAATTACGTGCCCTTAATCTAAGCAAAGAGGAGTGGCGTCGCGCTTTTCAGTTCTTGTTTATCAAGCTAGGGCAATTGGAAGCCTTACAAGCCAATCACCAATTTACACCTGATGCTATTGGATTTATCATTCTTTACCTACTTGAAGGGTTGACCAAGGACGACCAATTAGATGTTTTGGAGATTGGTTCGGGGACAGGAAACTTGGCTGAAACTCTTCTAAATAATAGTCAGAAAACCCTTAATTATATGGGAATGGAAGTTGACGATCTCCTTATCGATTTGTCAGCTAGTATTGCTGATGTGGTGAATTCAAGTGCAGTTTACATCCAAGAAGATGCTGTTCGACCACACATTCTCAAAGAGAGTGATGTTATTATTAGTGACCTACCTGTTGGTTACTACCCTAATGATGAGATTGCGAGTCGTTTCAAGGTTGCAGCAACTGGTGAACACACCTATGCCCATCACCTTCTCATGGAGCAATCACTCAAGTACTTGAAGAAAGATGGTATTGCTATTCTTTTGGCACCAACTAATCTTTTAACAAGCCCACAAAGTGATTTGCTTAAGAAATGGCTGTCAGGCTATGCTGATATTATTGCAGTTATCACTCTTCCAGAAGCAGCTTTTGGCAATAAACGTAACATGAAGTCTATCTTTGTGCTTAAAAAACAAACTGAAAATGCTCCTGAGACCTTTGTTTATCCACTTAGCGATTTGCAAAACCCAGAGGTCCTCAAAGATTTTACAGAGAATTTTCAAAAATGGAAATCAGATAATTCCATTTTCTAGCAAAACATGTTAGAATAGGACTATATTATTGAAAGCGTTTTACAAAGAGGTGGCTTATGACAAAAACAATAGCAATTAATGCAGGAAGCTCAAGCTTGAAATGGCAACTATATGAGATGCCAGATGAAGTTGTTCTTGCTAAGGGTTTGATTGAACGTATCGGCTTGAAAGATTCTGTTTCAACAGTAAAATTTGATGACCGTTCAGAATCGCAAACTCTAGATATTGCTGACCATGTTCAGGCAGTAAAAATCTTGCTTGATGATTTGATTCGTTTTGATATTATCAAGAGCTATGATGAAATCACAAGTGTTGGTCACCGTGTGGTTGCTGGTGGAGAATATTTCAAAGAATCAAGCTTGGTGGATGAAGATGCCTTGGCTAAGATTGAAGAATTGTCAGCCTTAGCGCCTTTACACAATCCAGGTGCAGCTTCAGGGATTCGTGCCTTTAAGGAGCTCCTCCCAGATATTACAAGTGTTGCTGTTTTTGATACAGCCTTCCATACATCTATGCCAGAAGTGGCCTACCGTTATCCAGTGCCTAATCGTTACTATACAGACTACCAAGTCCGTAAGTATGGAGCACACGGAACTAGTCACCAATATGTTTCTCAAGAAGCAGCTAAGTTGTTAGGTAAGTCAATTGAAGAAACTAAGATTATCACAGCCCATGTGGGAAATGGTGTTTCAATTACTGCGGTTGATGGTGGTAAATCAGTAGACACATCAATGGGGTTGACACCACTTGGTGGCGTTATGATGGGAACACGTACTGGGGACCTTGACCCTGCGATTATTCCATTTGTTATTGATCGTGAGCCTGAAATGGCAGATGCTGAGCGTATCCGTCACGTCTTTAATAAGGAATCAGGTCTTCTTGGCATTTCTGAAAAATCAAGTGATATGCGTGATATCATTGCTGGTAAGAATGCTGGCGATGAAAAATGTGCCTTGGCTTATGATCTTTATGTGGATCGTTTGCGTAAATACATTGCTCAATACTTCGGTGTGTTGAACGGAGCGGATGCTATCGTCTTTACAGCAGGTATTGGTGAAAACTCTGCGGAAGTTCGTGCTTCAGTTTTGGATGGTCTCACTTGGTTTGGTATTGAAGTGGATCCTGAAAAGAATGTCTTTGGACATGTAGGCGATATTACAACAGCAGAGTCAGCTGTTAAAGTATTTGTTATTCCAACAGATGAAGAGTTGGTGATTGCGCGTGATGTTGAGCGCCTTAAAACTAAATAAGTTATCAAAAATTTGATAAGACCAGAAAAGTTGGCCGAGTGATTGGCTAGCTTTTTTGAATGCTCTGAAAGCATCATTTGTCGATGTCTATATATGTGTAATTCAATAAGTAAAGAAAACTTTACAAAAAATGTAAAAAAGACTTTACAAAATATGTAAAGTAGACTATACTATAAATGTAAAGTTAACTTAACAAAGAAAAGTAAGGAGTTTAACTATTTGAAAATAAACGATAAGGTTGAGGTACCACATGGAAACAAAAATTCAGGAACTTCGCAAGGCTAATAAGATTAGTCAGGCAGAGTTAGCAGATGAAATGGGAGTCACGAGACAGACCATCATTTCACTCGAAAAAGGTCGCTATAATGCGTCGTTGGAACTAGCTTTTAAAATTGCTAGATATTTTGGAAAGACTATTGAAGAAGTCTTTATTTTTGAGGAAGATTAAGGAGAAAAGATATGTTTAAACAAGTCATGAAGAAAATTGGTGTTATTGTTTTAGCGCTCACTCTACTAATCTTAGATTTAACACTATTAGGTGCTTTCCCGCTACTTACTCAGGATGGTAAGTTTTCACTTGTGGAGCAAATAGGTTACGGTATTTGGGCATTAGGGAGTTTGACTATTTTTATCGTGATTGCTTATAGATTTAAACTTTTATCGCTTAAAGAGATTAATTGGAGACGTCTCGTTGCGATTGCTTCTCTTAATCTCGTCATCTTTTTCCTAGGTGATCTTCTAGGGTATTTTATTGGTCAGTTAACACACAATGCGACTATGGAAAATCAAGATGCTTTAAATGATATCTTTGCCCACGTACCATTCTATCTTCACCTAGTAGTCGCCGGTTTTATTATTCCGATTATGGAAGAAATCATTTTTAGGGGACTCTTAGCCAAGGTGCTCTTTGGAAAATACTTTAAGACGGGTCTTGTTATTTCCAGTCTTCTCTTTATGGCTGGTCACTCAGCATTTACGCTTCAGACAATTGTCATCTATGGTATTATGTCAGCTGGTCTTGCGATAACATATTATAAGACTAAGCGTATCGAGTACAGTATGGGTGTTCATATCTTAAACAATAGCATAAGTGTACTACTCAGTCTTTTCGTTTAAGGTGAATAAGTGTTTAAAGTTGTCAGTGAAAAAAGTTATATTGCTCTTATAAAGGATAATAAAGGGAGTGTTAAGATATGTTAATAAAAATGTTAGTAGGAAAGAGAAAAACAGAGGATGAGTTTAAGAAATACATTACACGAGTAGCCTGTTCTCTTTTGTCTTTGGGTGTTTTGGGATTGTTTATTATTCGCTCTAACAGTCTTAGTGATTATGCTCTAGGCTTAGTTTTAGGACTTACCATTGGGGTTTATGTTTTGTCAATCTATTATTTTGCGACGCTTACTCATCCTAAACGTCTTCACCAGATGTATATTGCTGCCTATGATGAGCGAAATAAACAGATTTTAATGGCGACAGCAGTTGCAACTCTGATTTTAGAGTTTTTGCTTATCTTTGCTTTGATTGCTCTATATGCCTTTGTCAATATTCAGTTGCCATATGTTACAGTCTTATCAGTCTTGCTCTATGGCTTAGTATTGGGATTTGCTCTTATTCGTCTCATCCTATCTAAAATAGGATAAGAGCCTATATTATCTTGAAAAATTCACCTCTCGTTCTCTTTTTGTCTTGTCAAGTAAGTTTTGTTGTATTATAATAAAGATACAAATAAATGATGAAAAGAGGTGGATTCTCATGAACAAAGGGTCAATTCTCAAACGCTTTCTTTATTTTTTACTAGCTTTCCTAATACTAATTATTGATCAAGTTCCAACCATCTATTTAGGTGTCAAAGATATAAGGCTGGTCTGTCTCTTAATTTTTGTCTTGCTTCTTATGAGCGCAGGAGCTCTTTTCTTAGGAAAACGTCTTGGGCTTTTCGAAGGCTTTAAGGCCCTTTCTTCCCTGAAGGCCTGGGGTATGATTGGCTTGACCTACCTAGGTATTTATATCGTTACTAGGATTGGTTCTATGGTCATGATGATGGAAGGTGTTAGTAATAGCACCAATCAGGCAGCCATAGAAAATGCCCATATGAATCCCTTCCTCCTCATAACGTTTACGGTAATTATGGCACCGATTGTGGAAGAGCTGGTTTTTCGCGGGCTCCTCATGGGACGCGTCTTTAATCCAGATTCTATTGTTGGCTTGATTGTTAGTAGTTTACTTTTTGGCCTTGTTCATATGCCGAATAGTATCGGTGTTTGGATTGTATATGCAGGTATGGGTCTTGCCCTTGGAATAGCATATCGTAAGTTTCAAAAGTTAGAGTACTGTATCATTGCCCATATCATTAACAATAGCATTGCGGTTTCAATGTTGTTACTCTTACAATTTTTAGCGCCATATACCAAATAAAGCTCGGAATCTTCCGAGCTTTTTTCTTATAGTTTTTTGGCTTTAGCAATGGTTGTATCAATACTTGAAACTACACTATGGGTGAGGCCTGTACGCTCAAGGTCCATGAGACCGGCGATAGTAGTCCCACCAGGGCTACAGACCTTGTCAATAAGATCATGTGGACTGTCGCTACCAAGACTGAGATTTTCAGCAGTAGCTAGAACCGTCTGTGTGGCAATGGTCAGAGCGACCTGCTTACTTAGGCCATTTTTGACACCAGCCTTGGCTAGAGCCTCGATAAAGAGGGCGATGTAGGCAGGGCTAGAACCTGCTAGGGCAGTAAAGGTATCAAAGTCTTTCTCAGCCAATTCAACAGTGGTTCCAAAACTGTCTGTGATTTCCTTGGCAACTGCCAAAAGGTCCTCGGATACCTTATCATTAGTGCAAAGACCAGTAGTGCTTTTGAGGATCTGAGCATTAAGGTTCGGCATGATACGAATAAGAGGAAGGTCTGGACTGGTGAGGGAAGCAAGGCGTTCCAAGGTCACTCCAGCAGCCATACTTATGATAGGTTGATGAAAATTGAGACCGGCTAGTACCTTGTCAAACATTTGAGGTTTGATACCAAGGATGACCAGGTCAGCATTATCCAACAATTCCTGATGGGAAGCAGCCGCTTCAACCTCTAGTTCCTCTGCAAGCTGGCGTGAACGAGCCAAGGAAGACCCTGAAATAATGATACGATGTGAGCTTGTATTTAGGCCGTTGATAATGGCTGTTGCCATTTTTCCGACACCGATAAAACCTATAATCATGGGTTACTCCTTATCTTAGTAGTTTTTAATTAAATCTACTGTTGAGCGATCCAACTTCTTAACAATAGCTTGTAAGAAGGCCTGTGCTTCTAGGAAGTCATCCATCGCATAAAGGGTTTGGTGCGAGTGAATGTAGCGGGCACAAACACCGATAGTTGTTGATGGAACACCAGCATTCTGCAAGTGAGCGGCACCAGCATCTGTTCCGCCCGCAGCACAGTAGTATTGGTATTTGATACCCGCTTCTTCAGCTGTAGTCAAAAGGAAATCTTTCATATTTGGCAACATGATGTGACCTGGATCGAAGAAACGAATAAGGGTACCATCGCCTACCTTACCTTGATTACCATAGATATCCCCTGCAGGAGAACAGTCCACTGCAAAGAAAACTTCAGGATCAAATTTAGTGGTAGAGACATGGGCACCACGTAAACCAACTTCTTCTTGAACATTGGCACCAGCAATTAGAGTATTGTTGAGTTCTTGATTCTTAACGTTTTCCAAGAGTTCACGAATCATGAGAACACCATAACGGTTATCCCAAGCTTTAGAAATGACATTCTTTTGATTGGCTGTTAGAATTGTTTCTGATTCAGGAATGATGACATCACCTGGGAAAACACCGTAGGCATTTGCTTCTTCTTGGTTAGCAAAACCAGCATCAAAGACGATATCAGAAACACTAGGAAGACTTGAAGCTCCGCCACTAGCACGTAAGAAATGAGGTGGCACTGAACCTGAGATGACAGGATAGACACGACCGTCACGAGTGTGTAGGGTGAAGCGTTGTGAGCTGACAACCAGTGGGTTCCAACCACCAAGTTCGACGACACGGAAAGTCCCGTCTGCTTTGATTTCCTTAATCATAAACCCAACTTCATCCATGTGGGCAGCCACAAGCACCTTAGGGGCATTTTCTGCTTGGCTATGCTTGATACCGAAAATACCACCGAGACCATCTGTTTGGACCTCATCTACAAGTGGGGTGATGTTTTTGCGAAGGTAGTCGCGTACAGGAGCTTCAAAGCCTGAAGTAGCACTGAGCTCGGTTACTTCTTTAATTTTGTCAAATAGGGTAGTCATAAAATCCTCCTTGAGTAGTACTTGCTACTATTTTAGCACGATTCTCAAGAGATAGGTAGCCTCTCCCCATTCGTCTAAAATTATGGTAAAATGTTTCTTATGAAACGTAAAACATTGGCCTTGTTTGCTGGAGGCGTAGGAGCTTTAGGTCTCTTGGCAATGGCAGAGAAGTATAGACAGTCACGTGCAGAAATGAAGAAGGCTGCATTAATCCAAGATATTAGACAAGAATTATCTCACTTGGGGACTATCGCAGTCCTTTATACAAATCCCACTGATAAGGAAAATCCAGGACTTACAGGAGGTATCGTCTTAGAGGATGGACGTTCCTATAGCTTTGTTTATGCAGAGGATATCTTGACCTATGAGGAGGAGCAGGCATGATTATTCCTAAGAATCTTGAAGAATTGGCAAGCTATGTTGAAAGTGATCAAAAGGTGGTTTTCTTTTTCACTGCCGATTGGTGTCCAGACTGCCAGTTCATCTATCCCGTTATGCCTGAAATTGAAGCCCTCCATCCAGATATGACCTTTGTGCGTGTCAACCGTGATGATTATATGGCTTTGGCGCAAACTTGGAATATTTTTGGTATCCCAAGTTTTGTCGTGACTCAGAAAGGTCAAGAATTGGGACGCTTGGTCAATAAAGCTCGTAAAACCAAAGAAGAAATCACTGCCTTTTTGTCGGAGATTTAAAAGATGAAAATCAATCACTTTCCTAATATCTCTCTTGATATTTCAGAAACTAAAGAAAAGTATCTGACAGAAAAAAATGAGGAGATCATCGAAGAATTATGCCAAATTTTAGTAGAGCATTCCAAAATTGAAAGTGATATCTTCCTAAAACACCAAGAAATAAACACCTACAAAAAGGAAAATAATCTTCCTACACATCAAACTATTCCTGGAGAAATGGAGTTATTTGATGAATTTAAAGAGAAGTTGACTCCTTTAGCTCAAAAACACTTGACTGATAACTGTTATAAAAGAGGTTTTTCAGCTTCTTTTGGTTCTCCAGGCACCTATGATTTTGTGTTAGAGCCCTGTCGAGCTAAGTTTATTATGAAGAGTAAGGCTAAGATGTTTCTCGAATTTTCTTATGGGAATGACTTTTGGTACCATAAACAATTTATCGTAAAATTAACAGAGAGTGACTGGAAAATTGACAAGATTAGTTATCGCTATGGTAGTAATGACGATTCTTGGCATGTCAGTCGATTTTAAAATCTATAAAAGAACTATTGAAGGAGAACCCATGATTTTTGCATACAATAAGGAACAAGTTGGTGACGTTTTGTTGGTTATCTTGGAAGATACTAAGGACATCAAACGTAGCGTAGAACGTAAAGGTAAAGTGGCGCGTGTCACAGCTGATGAAACAGGCAAGACTCTTGCTTGGAATATTTTTGAAGCGTCAAGCCTCATTGATATCGAAGGTAACGGTCAAGTTTTCTTGTCAGACCAAGATGTAGCTGTTTTGAACGAGGAATTGGCTAAAGAGGGCTTTGAAGAGCGTTTGGAAAACACACAAGGACCAGTCTTTGTGGTTGGACAAATTGATGAAATGGTTGCACATCCAGACAGTGACCACCTTAACATCTGCCAAGTGAACATCGGTGATAAGAAGGTCCAAATCGTTGCAGGAGCACCAAACGCAGCCCTTGGTCTTAAAACTATCGTAGCTCTTCCTGGTGCTATGATGCCTAGCGGTGCCCTTATCTTCCCAGGAAAACTTCGTGGTGAAGATAGTTATGGTATGATGTGTGCCCCACGTGAGTTGGCACTTCCAATTTCGAGAACCTCTTTATGCTTACCAAGTTCATCATCAAAATATAATAGTATTGCTCTCAATCTCTATTATTTGCCAAAACAACTTTATCCGAGCAATTATCTAAAAAATGTGGCTTCAAGTTTATTAATCAAGTTGTGTTTTATTTATCTGTCAGACTCAGATTTGGTGATGATTATAAAAGAAAGGAAAGTTCAATGGCTTACAACAAACATAAGGGAGTCCTTGTTTTTATGATTCTCTATACAGTCCTCTTTGTTTTTGACGGTATACGAGTATTTGATGCTCCCTTACCTTCTTCTTTAACGACCTATTTAGTTTATACCATCATGTTTTTGTATGGTTGCTTCTTATTTAAGTCTGAATTGCTCAAAAAGTGGGAAGAGGTCAGAAGTTCTAAAAGAAAATTTTTCTTGGGGGTTTTAAAAGGCTGGCTCTTACTTGTCCTGGTGACCATTTTCTTTGGACTACTATCGGCAATATTGAGGCAGGTTTTGGGACTAAGTGAACAAGGACTAAACGAGGCTAATATACAAAGTACCTTTAAAGAACAACCACTACTGATAGCAGTTTTCGCCTGTATCATTGGACCTTTGGTGGAAGAACTCTTTTTCCGTCAAATTTTATTGCATTGTTTACAGAGACATTTGCCAAGCTGGCTAAGCATTTGTGTGGTAGGATTTGTTTTCGCCTTGACCCATATGCACAGTTTGTCTTTATCAGAGTGGGTCAGTGCAGTTGGTTACTTAGGTGGCGGAGTAACCCTTTCAATTATTTATGTGAATGAAAAGGGAAATATTTACTATCCCTTGATGGTTCATGTGCTAGGAAATATTTTATCTTTTATAGTATTGGTCATTGGTAGTATGCAATAAGTGAATTCCAAACTATTTCAGCTTACAAAGAAAAAGGCAAAGGACTCTCGTCTCTCTTCTATCAATAGAAGAACTTCAAAACGGAGTGTTAAAATTATTTTAAGTGGTAACTCTGGGTCAGCAGAGGATGATTTGAGTAAGTAAACTAATGACAAGTTTGTATGGCGATAACTGTTCTTTGAATCGACAGCTCATACCAAGCTTCCTACTTCCTTTGCTAGTAGCTCAGCTCATCTTCAGATGTCTAATATTTAGTGACAAGTACATTTATTGAAGAACTCATCCTGCTTTTCACCCGAATAGATTTTACTTTTTTCTATTTAATTGAAGTCAATAATGTGATATATATATTATTTTTATTCTTGCTTTTTCAAAATCTGTCACTTTTTTTACTTCCGCTTACGAATAGATAGGTGGAGGTAAAAAAATGTATAACAAAGTTATTTTAATTGGACGTTTGACGGCGACTCCTGAAATGGTAAAAACTGCTAGCGATAGGTCTTTTACACGTGTTACAGTTGCGGTTAATCGTCGCTATAAGACGCAAAATGGTGAGCGTGAGGCTGATTTTATTACAGTGGTTGTCTGGGGGCGTTTGGCTGAGACCTTAGCATCTTATGCTAGCAAGGGGAGTTTAATTTCTCTTGATGGTGAGCTTCGTACCCGTAAGTACGATAAGGATGGTAAAACTCATTACGTTACTGAAGTGCTTTGTTCCTCTTTCCAACTTCTGGAGAGTCGTGCTCAGCGTGCTGTTAGGGAAAATAATCCTGATAATGACTTGGCTGACCTCGTCTTGGAAGAAGAGCTTCCCTTCTAGTTTATCCTTTGACTAGCTATCTAGGTCTCCTATCTTTGAAGCAACCTCTATAAAAAATCATTATCTTGTTCCATACCTTGTTTTGAAGAATTGTTGGAGATAAAATATTAAACACTTGTTAGACTAATAAACAGTAAAATTAGATAAGACTTAGGATGATAGGTGTTTAATAGTGTAGATAGACTAGAAAAAATAGTTTAGGAAGCCATAAAACGTTGATATATCAACGTTTTAAATGTTAAGCAAAATATTCAAAAGAATGCATACAATTAACAGTTGTTTCTAATCTATATTATTGTTTTATTACCGATTTTTAAATTAAATGATAGAGGTTTCATGATAAACTATAGATGGGTAAGGAAAAAGCTATAAAAGTTACTTTTATAGTAGGCATTATTTGTTTGGAAGGAAAGTGTGAAATATCACAACTATAACGCTATCCTTGCAATTGTTTGAGACAGTTGCATTTTTGTTTATCGTTGTGAGGCCTTAGGCCTGTATAATGATTTCACAGACAATTGACTATGACACTCCGACTGACATATGAATTAGGATGTTAAGCGGTCGTTGACTTTTCGTCTAGCCTTGGGGGAACACATTGGTGTGATTCCTAAGACTCACCAGACTAATGTGTTTGAAGCTAGGATGATTCGTCTTAGCTTTTTTTGTGTCCTTTAAAATGGAGGTCTTCGGTATTTCTTTTCTTATGCTATAATAGAAGGACTAAGTGAGATATTGTCTCGCAAATCTTGGAACGGGAGTGACACTAATGCTTGACTTTACCCAAGAAGAGAAAGACTTTTTTATGTCTGAAGCTCTTAAGGAGGCCGAAAAATCTCTAGATAAAGCAGAGATTCCAATTGGCTGTGTCATCGTTAAAAATGGCGAAGTCATAGGCCGTGGGCACAATGCACGTGAGGAGCTCAATCAAGCTATCATGCATGCGGAGGTCATGGCTATTCAAGAGGCTAATAGGACTGTAGGCAATTGGCGTTTGTTAGATTGTACCCTCTTTGTAACCATCGAACCCTGTGTCATGTGTAGTGGGGCAATTGGCTTGGCTCGTATTCCTAAAGTTATCTATGGAGCAAGCAATCAAAAGTTTGGTGGTGCGGGTAGCCTTTACGATATCCTAAGAGATGAGCGTCTCAACCATCGCGTAGAAGTAGAGACTGGTGTCATGGAGGAAGAGTGTGCTAAGATTATGCAAGACTTTTTCCGTCAGAGTCGTGAACGCAAAAAAGAAGCCAAACGATTGGCTAAATTGGAAACAAGGCAAGAGATGTAAACAAAAGTGCAAGTCCAAAGGGACTTGCACTTTTTAATGGAAGATGATTTTTTTGTTTTCCTGAAGGCAATTTAGGTCACTCTTTCTATGCTTTATTTTTTTCTTTCTCACTTGTTAAAAGAAAAATAGGCATAAAGAGAATCAGAGTACCAAAAGCGGACTTCAAATTAGTATCAATAATTGGTGTTCCTAATCGTACATAAAAGATAAGGTTGATTAGGAGTATCAGAAGTAGGCTACTGATAATTCCAGCTAAAGCTATTTTTACGAGTAAATAGTTATTCATTTTAGGTGATTGATTAGCAGTAGTATTATTTGTTTGATTGTTTATATGTTTCATGAGTTATCATCCTCAAAATCTTTGAGATGTCAGCCGAGTTCTGTTAGTTAGTGGGTGAGGTTATAGAAAGACTTACCTGCAGCATAGCTAAGGTCATAAGTCAGTTTTGCAGCAGCAATGCCAACAGAAATAGCGGCCCAAGGAACCACTCGTCCTGAAGCTAGGCAGAGCCCTCCAATGGCAAGGTTAGTCTTCCATCCGCCTCCTGTTACTGAGGCTAGGTCAGCTGCCTTCATTTCTTTGTTAATCATTGTCATTCTCCTTTTTTTATTTTTGGTGAGTTTTTAAATCTCATACCCTCTCACCACGAGTTAAGAGATATGTTAAATATGACTTCTCCTTTCAATAAAGTCAGCCATGTCACTAGCTTTTGGTGCTTTACTCAAGCTATGGATTTATTATAAGGTGTCGAGAAATAAAAAAGTAGTGACATAAATGTCACCATGGTAAGTCTTATGTTTTATTGGTATAATATTTTTCGGAGCAACATCTGTGCGTGAAGCGGGTCAGGGGAGGAATCCAGCAGCCCTAAGCGATTTCAGGTGTGTGCTCTTTTTTTGTGTTAAGGAGGATTTATGGCCAAATTTAGTGTTTTTAAAGATCAAGAGAGTCTTTTTGCTTGTCCTATCTGTCAGGCGCCAATGCATTTGGATTTGTCTAGCTTGGTTTGTCAGAATAGGCATACCTTTAATATCGCCAAGCAGGGCTTTGTTAATTTTTTGAGACAGACCAAGGGAGATAAGCACTATGATATGGCTTCTTTTGAAAAGAGGAGTCAGATTCTTGCGGCAGGCTATTACGATCCTATTCTGGAGGTGATTTCAGAGCACTTGCGTGACCTTCCTAAACACTCGCACGTTCTAGATGTTGCCTGTGGTGAAGGCTATTATAGCCGTCAGTTGGCTCAAGAGTTTGACAAGGATTTCATGGCCTTTGACTTGTCTAAGGGTTCAATCCTTCTTGCGGCACGTCAAAATCCTCAGAAAAACGTAGCTTGGTTTGTTGGCGATTTGGCTCAATTGCCTTTACGTGAACATAGTATTGATGTGATTTTAGATATTTTTTCACCAGCTAATTATCAAGAATTTGGACGACTTTTGTCTGATTATGGCTTGGTTTTTAAGGTTATTCCTCATGAGGATCATCTTAAAGAGTTTCGCCAATTGTTACCGGAGGCGCAGGCTTATTCGAACCAGGATGTTCTGGAACATTTTCAAGAGTCCTGTGACCTTTTGGAGCGTGTGACGATTGCTAAGACTTGGTCTATGCCATCAGAGCATGTTCAAACATTTGCCGAGATGACACCTCTTTTTTTCCATGCCAATAAGGATACTTTGGACTTGACTTCAGTGACGCAATTAACCGTTGCGGGAGAACTGCTGATTGGCCGTATTAGAGATGATAAGCAATCCTAACAATCGTTGGGATTTTTTTGATGGGAAAATGTCTCAGTTAGCTTGTTTGGTCTTCCTAAAAGGTGTATGATGAGAGCAATAAGTAGGAAAGTTTCAGTAATGGGTAAAAAGCGATGAAAAACAGAGCCTATAAGAACTACATTTTTGATTTTTATGGTACCTTGGTTGATATCCTAACCGATGAGAAGGATCCTGTGTTATGGCTCAAAGGAGTTGCTTATCCAGAAATTGATTTAGCCCACATTTTTAACCAGCTTTATGTAGATGCTCGGCCTCAGTCTAGTAATTCTAATCAGCCGGAAGATTGGGGACAATTGATAGCAATGGTCTTTCGCGTCTTATCTCGCAAACATGTGACGGCTTATCCCCATACCAAGGAGGTGCTAGCCTTTCTAAAAGAACAGGGCTGTCGGATTTATCTCTTGTCTAATGCTCAAGCAGCCTTTACTAACGCTGAGATTGACCTAATGGCGTTAAGATCTTATTTTGATGCTATTTACTTGTCTTCGGATGCCGGTATCTGTAAGCCTCAACCTGAATTTTTAAAGCAAGTTTTGGATGATTATGGGTTAAACCCGTCTGAGACTGTCATGGTTGGAAATGACTTGACGACTGATATTGCTGTGGCTGAAGCAGTTGGGATCGATGGTATCTTGCTCAATACCTTCCCTTATTCCCGTCGAGAACTGGAGAATTCCCCAATCAAGCCAGACCGAGTGATTACTGATATAGAGGCTCTAAAGACCAATTTTACATAAAAATACACTGTATTTGGCAAAAGCAAAGACAATTATCAGAATTTTTGGTATAATAATTCCTAACTTTATGTGAATGGAGAATCTCATGACTGCACAAAAAATGTCTGCACAAGAAATTATCGCTTTTATCGGTAATGCTGAAAAGAAAACGAATGTTAAAGTAACTTTTGAAGGGGAATTGGCAACTGCTGTTCCAGCTTCTGTCACTAAACTTGGTAACGTTCTTTTCGGAGACTGGAAAGATAT